>Ga0180437_10000048_pt1 | contig 252709 bp, 250 predicted proteins | sample SS_ome_4_FD_132410 | JGI IMG/M metagenome (GOLD analysis project Ga0180437, IMG submission 132410) | Hypersaline lake sediment archaeal communities from the Salton Sea, California, USA - SS_3_D_1 metaG | ecosystem: Environmental > Aquatic > Non-marine Saline and Alkaline > Hypersaline >...
CATGGTTGCCCCGGTTTTCTCCAGGATCTCCGTTTCCACCGTTATTTCGTCATCCAAAACCGCCGGAGCCCGGTAATCACACTCCACCCTGCTTATGGTAAATGCCATTCCCCTTTTTTCCTTCAGTTCCTTGACGGAAATGCCCATGTCCCGCATGAGCTCCATCCTTCCGCGCTCGAAGAATTTAAGGTAGTTGGCGTAATAAACGACGCCTTCTGCGTCCGTGTCCGCATAGATAATTCTCTGCTTAAGCTGATGCTTCATTGAGAAATGTTTCTTAAAATCTTTTCGAAACCCGGAAAAGAGGTTTCGATACAGGCGGTGTCTTCGATGATCGTCTCACCGTCCGCCACCAGGCCCGCAACTGCCAGGGCCATGGCCACACGATGGTCCCCGTAACTTTTGACGGTCGCCCCCTTGAGTTTGCACGGCCCCTTAATCACCATTCCGTCCTCAAGCTCCTTGATGACCGCCCCCATCTTCTTGAGCTCGGATGAGATCGTTGCGATCCGGTCGCTTTCCTTGACCCTGAGTTCTTTTGCTCCCCGGATCTCGGTCGTTCCCTGAGCCTGGGTCGCCGCCACCGCAATGATCGGGATCTCGTCGATGATGCGCGGAATGACCTCACCTGAGATCTTGATCCCCTTGAGCTTGGAGCTCTGCGCGAGGATCGTTCCACGCGGCTCATCCGAAATGATCTTCTCATCCTGCACCGCCAGCTCAGCTCCCATGCGGTGCAGAACCTCAATGATCCCCGTGCGCGTGGGATTGACGCCGACTTCTCTGATCAAGAGCCGGGAACCGGCAACCAGGGTTGCCGCCACCATAAAGAAGGAGGCGGAAGATAAATCGCCCGGGATGTCAATCTCCGCACCGCAAAACTCACGGTTCCCCCGAATACGCGTTCCCCGGATCTTTGCCCCAAAGTGGAGAAGCATACGCTCAGTATGGTCCCGGGCATGATGTTTCTCGATGACCACCGTTTCTCCTTCGGCGTAAAGCCCCGCCAGAAGAATGGCGGATTTGACCTGGGCGGATGCGACCGGGAGCGTATACTCGATGGGAGAAAGCTTTTGACCGTAGATATCCAGGGGAGCGTAAAGATCGCCCTCTTTTTCTTTTCCCTCGATGTTCGCCCCCATCTCGCGCAGGGGCTTGACGATCCGCAGCATGGGACGCCGCTGGATCGATTTATCACCCGTAATTCTGGAGTGGAAAGATTGGCCGGCAAGGATCCCCGTCATCAAGCGGATGGTGGTGCCTGAATTGCCAACGTCCAGCTTATCCTTCGGAGCTTTAAGCCCCCTCAGTCCCCGGCCGTAGACCTCAACGCCCGTTCCGTCAATATTGATCTCGATCCCCATCTGCCGGAAACCTCCCACTGTGGCGAGAACATCCGCACTCGGGAGGAATCCGCGGATCGTTGTCCTCCCTGTTGCCAGGGAACCGATCATGATCGCGCGGTGGGAAATGGACTTGTCGCCGGGGACCTGAATCTCTGCTTTGATCTTATTAAGGGGAGTAACAGATAAGCTAGCCATAGATCGAGTCCCTAAAAATCTTGGCTAGCTCCAGTTCTTTCTCGATCTTTTCTGCATTGCCCTCTTTGATGAGTTTCTCGATCCGGGAAAGCGACTTTTTGAAAGCGGAAAGCAACTTGAGCACTGCCTTCCTGTTAGTGGTGAACATGTCGACCCCCAGAATTGGATCGCCGGAAGCGATGCGGGTGGTGTCGCGAAATCCCGAGGCCGCGCAGCGCATCATCTCGTCTTTTCCTTTTTCCGCGTATTCAACTGTATTAACCAGCGCGGCGGCCACGGCTAGCGGCATATGGCTGATCCCGGCCACGACCAGATCATGCAGCTTTGGATCCATCTCAACCACCGAACCACCTAACCACCCAACTATCTCTTTAACATTTTCCAGGGCCCTTTTACTGGTTTTCGAGGTCGCGGTAAGAACATAGATCTTGTCCTTAAAAAGGTCCGCTTCTGCCTCCGCCAGCTTGACCTTCTCTTTTCCCGCCATGGGATGCCCGCCCACAAAAAAGGTTCCCTTGGGCATGATCTTCTCCGCCTGGGAAACGATCTCCGCCTTGGAGCTGCCGACATCCGTCACGATCGCGCCCTGCTTAAGGCTGGAAGCGATCTCCTTAAGAATGGGAATGATCAAATTGATGGGGGTGCATATGAAAACGAGGTCCGCCTCCGCAATTCCCGCCCTCGGATCCATGGTCGCCTCATCCACCGCCCCGCGCTCGATGGCTTCCTGAATGGTTTCTTTGCGGTGGGGGACGCCGATAATTTTCATGTCCGCCGAGGCTTTTTTCAGACCCAGCGCAACTGACCCTCCGATCAGACCCAATCCAATTACGGCGATCTTCATGGCATTTATCTTACCTTTTGCTCAATCGGCTTGCAAGTTCGTTTATCCCCCGCGCGATCTGGCCGATCTCGTCCTTGGATTTATCCGCTATCCTTTGTTCATAATCTCCGGCCAAGATCTTTTGCATCCGCTTCAAAAAGCCCCTTAAGCGGAGGCCGGTATGGTTGGAGATGAAATATCCGTAGACGTAGAGAAAGAGAAAGCTCAACGGCGCCAGAATGGTGTTCAAAAAGAGCAGCTCATTTATCCTCCTGAGAAACCTGGTCTCCGAAACATCCGCAGACCTTCGGCTTCTTTCGATCTCCCCGGAAACCATGATGACAAGTGAATTGTACTTCTTCATGAAGGCCTCATAGGTCGCGGATTTCACCGTGCCTTTGCTTTCCACCAAACCGAGAAGCTCCACGGCTTGAAGGCGAAAATCATAGAACTCCTTCACCAGTATCGAAAAATCTCGGGAAGCGCCTGGACTGCTGTACTTTAAGAAGCTCAGGAACCAATAATCGATCTGCTTAAGGTCATTCTCGGCCTTGGGGTGGTTTTCCCCCAAGTCAATCTTGAAGTTTAGCATCGCCGCGTATAAGTTCTGCACGGCATTCAGCTGACGCCATGTATCTCTCACCAAATTATCGTAATCCCGGGTGACCGTGCTTAGGTGCCCCATACTGATCGAAAAAAGGAGGGTAAGGAGCAGGATCCCCACCAGATAGCCCAGCATCAACTTCAGGGGGAAGCCCATGTGCCTGATTTCCATTTACCCTGCCCCCAATAAAAATTTCACTAAGTTATGCCCCTTCTCGATCCTTAATTTTGATCTCCCTATCTCTCTCTCATTAAATCCTTTAACTGGGGACGGGGGACGGGAAACGGAGGACGGGAAAATGGCGAACGGGACCGCATCCGAAGTGTGCGTCATGACCTTGATGGGGGTGGGATGGTCGGGCAGAACTAATATTCTAATTTCTAATCTCGAATTTCTAATTTCTGACAACACGGTTCCCACCACATATTTATCAAAATCCTCGATCGCCTTGATCTTTTTGCGGATGTCGCCCTCATGCCCGGCCTCATCCGGCGCTTCCACATGCACAAAAACAATATCGTTCCTTTTCAGGGCCCGGAGCGCATACCTTGCTTTCCCCGCATAATTAGTATCCAGATAGCCGGTCGCCCCTGGGACATTGATGACTTCCATCCCCAGTGTTCTGCCCAGCCCCTTCAGAAGATGCACCGCGGTTATCACCGCGCCTTTTAATCCGAATTTATTCCTGAAAGAAGGCATGTTTGGCCTTTTTCCTGGGCTCCAGGGCCAGATCATGGTCGCTTTTGTTCTCACACCGTGCAAGATCACTTCGCTCTCGTTCATGAGCCTTAACAGGATCTCCGCCCCTTTCCCCTTGGGCAGATAATCCCGAATCGGTTTCCCCGTGATATCATGCGGAGGCGTACAGTTCACGGTGCTACTGAACTCCTTGCCGCTGACGACCAAAAGATGCCGATAGCTCAGTCCGGGATAAAACCTGATCCCTTTCCTCCCCAATTTTCCATCAATTTCCTTAATGATCCGCTTTGCTTCCCCCGTCTTAATATGCCCCGCCGTAAAGTCTTTCATTTTCCGGTCTTTGACCGTGACCAGATTACAGCGGAAAGCGATCTCGCCCTGAGCAAGCTTGACCCCCAAGCTGGCGGCTTCCAGCGGACCTCTTCCCGTATAGTACTTTTTTGGATCGTATCCGAAAATGCTCATGTTGGCAACATCCGAGGCCGGCGGCATACCACGCGGAACATTGTTGGTCCAACCCGCCGATCCCTTGCGGGCCAGAAAATCCATATGCGGGGTCTTGGCAGCTTCGAGGGGGGTCTTTCCCTTGAGCTCGGGCAAAGGTCGATCCGACATGCCATCGCCGATCAGCACAACATACTTCATCATTTATTAATTGGATCCATGGGCACCGCGGGCAAAAGCCTTTTTTCCTTGAGGAGTTTTTTGGCCGTTTCTCCTTTGTCCTCTTTTATTTTTTCCAACTCGCCGCTCTTTTCTTCGACGTTCTTTTTTATGAAGTCGCTAATGCAGGGCGCAATTTTCTTCGCGTACGGATAGACCCAGTTATAAGCTGCCATGGAAAAGCGAGATAAAGTGGATCGATTGATCTTTTCTTTCGATCCGCCGGAAAGCGGGAAGAACAATAGCAGCTGAAGGATGAGTCCGCAGATCAGGGCGCCCTTAAATCCTCCGAGCAGAAGACCGCCCACTCTATCAGAAGGACCAAGAATGATAATCGTGACCACTTTTTTTAAAATGATCAAAAGCAGCAGGTCGAGCAAAATAAATGAGATCAGCCAGACGAACAGGAAGATCACCGTGGCTGCCAGAAAGTTCGGATCGTTAAATTGGGTATTGCCCTGGGCCAGGAGATTGACCGCGCCCGTGGCCAGGAAGACCGCTACAAAAATTAGCGCCACGCTGCCCAGGGATTTTGCGGTCCCCTCCCGGATGCCTAATATAGCAAAGCATACGATAACGATCCCGACTATAAGATCTAACATCCGCTATCCTTTGGCGAGCCGGGTTTTGAATCTCTTAAGCTTGCTTTTCAGCGCAGGGTATTTCAGGGCCAGGATCTGAGCCGCCAGGATCGCAGCGTTCTTGGCCCCATCTATGGCAACCGTTGCCACAGGCACGCCGGAGGGCATCTGCACGATCGCAAAAAGCGCATCATGCCCGGAAAGGGCTTTGGAGTGAATCGGTATACCGATCACCGGAAGGATGGTGTGAGCGGCAACTACCCCCGGTAATGCAGCCGCCATCCCCGCCGCCGCGATTATCAGATCGTATCTCCGCTCAGCGGATTTCGCGTATTTTTCGACTTTTTTTGGGGTCCGGTGCGCGGAAGCCACCGTGACATCGCAGGCAATCCCGAATTCCTTCAGCTGCTTTTTCGCCTTTTCGACCACGGGCAGATCCGAACTGCTTCCAGTAATTATCCCAACCCTGGGCTTTGCCATTATTGCTCCTTTGTCCCGAGCCAGCCGAGGGACTTTATTCTGGCGGGGTCACGGTCATGATCTTCCGGACCTGATCCGGATACTTCGCCACGAACAGCAATTCCTCCTTGGTCAAAGGCTTCTGGGTATGTACGTTAGCATAGCGGACCAGTTCCAGGACCCGGGTCGCTTCCTTATCATCCTTGAATTCCACTTCCAGATTGCCGTAAACGTTGCGGAAGCCCTTGATACCGGAGTATTCGCCGACGGTGATCATCCGTCCGGATTCCACCAACTCCTGCTCGCCTCTTCCAAGCTCCTCAAAATCGTAAAGCTCATAATTCCTTCGGTTTTTGAGCGCGCCGTCCGCGTGGATTCCCGACTCATGGGCAAAGGCGTTCGCCCCCACCCCCACCTGATTTACCGGTATCGGGATCCCGAAGGCGTATGAAGCGTATTTGGCAAAGGACCAGATCTTATTGAGCTTGATCTCCGGAGGAAGCAGGTCTTGGTCTTTAAATCCGCTCGAATATTTAAGGGCAACCAGAACCGAAAGCAGGTCGGCATTCCCAGCCCTTTCCCCCACTCCGTTGATAGTGGTATTGATATAAGCATCCTGGCCGCCGTCTACGATCCCCTTGGCGCCGCACACCGAAACCGCCACCCCCATCCCCAGGTCATTGTGGCAGTGCATTTCCCAATCGATCTTGGTCTTTGAGGCAAGTTCTTTCATCCGCTCATAGACAATCAGGGGACCATCCGCCCCCAGAGTGTCACAATAACGAACGCGCTTCGCCCCCGCTTCTTTAGCCGCCTTGGCAAACTTTATCAAATCTTCAATGCCCGTGCGCGAAGCATCCTCCGCGTTGACCCCGACTGTTTCGGCGCCCATCTTATAAGCAAGTTCCGTCGCTTCCACCATGGAGTCAATAACGGATTCAATTGTCATTTTCCCCTTGAACTTGAGCTCCAGCATGAGGGGGGAAGTAGAGATGGAAAGATTGAGATGCTTGATCTTGGGGCAGAGCTTGAAAGCGGACTCAACGTCCTTGGCAATGGCCCGACACCACCCCTCCAAACGGATGGGTGAAAGCACGCCCATTTCCGCCAATTCCAGGTTCGCGTTCAGATAATTCGTCTCATGCAGGGTGAAAGGAAAGCCGAATTCAGACTGAAACACTCCCAGTTCGTTCAGATACCAGTTAACGATCGTTTTTTCTAGTTTAGCCAGGCCAATACGCGAAGTCTGGACGCCGTCACGATTGGTCACATCAATGATATATACACGCGGCATATTTTTCCCCTCCTCAAGCCCTGAATTATATCTTACTTTTAAGCATTTTACAACTGTGCTATACTTCGATCGTATGCACAAAGTCGTTGGGTTAATCGGCTATCCTCTGGGGCATTCAGTTTCTCCTGCCATGCACAATGCCGCTTTCAAGGAACTGGGACTGGATTTTGAATATGTCCCTTTCGAAGTGGAACCCAAGGACCTGGCGGAAGCGCTTAAGGGACTGCGCGCCCTCCACATTGCCGGTTTCAACGTGACCATTCCACACAAAGAAAGCATTGTGCCGCTGCTGGATGAGGTCACCAAGCTTGCCCGGATAATCGGGGCGGTAAACACGGTTCTCAACCAGGAAGGGAAATTGATCGGCTACAATACCGACGGCGCCGGCTTTATCGATTCCCTCAAAGAAGACGCGGGCGTCAATCCCAAGGGAAAAAAAGCAGTGGTGCTGGGAGCCGGAGGCGCAAGCCACGCGGTCTCCATCATGCTGGCAGAAGCCGGGGCGAAATCCATTGTCCTGACCGATGTGCTTGAAGAAAAGGCCAAAGATCTTTCAGAGTATATCGGATCTTACTTTGAGATGCCCTGCGATTTTCTCACGATAAATAGCCCGGCCCTGCAGGGAGCGATTGATGCCGCAGATATCCTGATAAACACGACTCCCGTCGGCATGCATCCCAAGACCGAACAAAGCCCCTTAAATGAAGGCATCAAGTTACCTGCCGGGCTTCTGGCCTATGACCTGGTCTATAACCCCTTGGAAACGAAGCTTTTGAGGGATGCCGAATCCGCCGGCTGCAAGATCTGTTCCGGATTAGGCATGCTGGTCCGTCAAGGAGCGCTCGCCTTCACCATCTGGACGGGTGAAGAAGCCCCCATCAAGACCATGCGCCAGGCCGCGGAAGAATCCCTCCACTGACGGAATTTCGACACTCCCTCGACTCGGCCTCGACAGGCTCGGCCTCGCTCGGGATAAATCTATTTTAATACTTTTTACTGATCTTTTAAGAAAATTTGCTGCCTGCACCGAGCCCCTCGACATGTATCCCGGAAGGCGAGCAAGCTCGGGATCGAGGTGGCAATAAGATTGCTGTTATCCCATCATGGAAGCAAAGAACGTTTCCTCGCTTTTAGACGGCATCATCAAAAAGGCTTGCGAACTGGAGGCGTCAGACATCCACTTTGAGCCCAGGGAGGAATATCTGCGCGTGCGCTATCGCGTGGATGGACTGCTCCAGGACGAAGTTCCGATCCATAAATCAAAACAGGCTGCCCTTCTCTCCCGGACCAAGGTCCTGGTCAATCTCGATATCGCCGAGAGCCGCCTGCCCCAGGACGGGAGGACCAATATCAAAATCGGCAAGGCTTCCCTCGATCTGCGGGTTTCAACCATTCCCACCTTGCATGGAGAAAAAGCGGTGATCCGGCTTTTAAACCGCTCACACGCTCATCTTGGCTTGGAAGAGCTGGGGATGGAGAAAGAGGAGCTCGCTCTTTATAAAAAACTGATCGCCAAAAGGAACGGATTGATCCTGGTGACGGGCCCAACCGGCTCCGGCAAAACGACCACCCTCTACGCCACCCTTTCCGTCCTTAATTCACGGGAGGCGAACATCACCACGATCGAAGACCCGGTGGAATATCAGCTCCCTGGGATAAACCAGGTCCAGATCAACCCCAAGGCGGGACTGACCTTTGCGCGGGGGTTGCGTTCCATCCTGCGCCAAGACCCGGATATCATCATGGTCGGGGAGATACGGGACCTGGAAACTGCCAAGGTCGCGGTTCAAGCCGCCATGACCGGACACCTCGTCTTTTCCACTTTGCATACCAATGACGCCCCCTCAGCGGTAATCCGGCTGGTGGACATGGGGATCGAACGCTATTTGGTCGAAGATGCGGTGGTAGGAGTGGTCGCTCAACGACTGATCAGAAAAATCTCTCCCTCTGGCTATAAAGGCCGGACCGGCCTCTATGAGATCATGCTCGGCACTTCGCCCCAAACTGGGATGAAAACCCTGGCGCAAAATGGCAGTCTGAAAATAAAAAGCAGGATAACCTCGCGAGAAGAGATCGCCCGGGTGATCTACCTGGAAAGCTGAATGTCCATGCTCTTGAGGAGTGAGACCGCGAAAGATTTAATATGCTCAAAAATTGAACGCACCACATTTTTACGAATGTACTGGGCCGCACGCGGACAGGAGCGGCAGATCTGGAATTGAAGCCGGGGCAAAACGCAGATTGTCTCCGGATAATAAATGCAGGCCCGGCTGTCTGTCTTGCGGAGCCGCACTTCCTCGCTCACCGTGGTCTGGCTGGTTTCTTCTACTCTGCTGATCTCCATGCTGACCTTATTTCGATCCAATTTAAAAAAAATTTCAGGGGGATACCTTTTGTCTTCAACTTTTGTTATACTATTTGGCAATGGCCCTGAGGATAATTCATTCCTTATTTTTCTACTTCTTGACCGGCCTAAGCTTTGTCATCGGAACAACGCTGACTCTCCTTCTTGTTCCATTTTCAAAATCAAAAGCCAGGTCTTTTCAAACCGCGGCTCATCTCTGGGCAAGATTTCTGGCGCTCTTTTCGGGCGTCAGGGTCAAGGTTTCCGGGCTGAAAAGCATCCCCCAGGACCGGCCCGTGATCTTCGCCGCGAACCATCAGGGGATGTCGGATATCCTGATCGCCCTGGCCTTCCTTCCGGTCGGCTTCCGCTTCGCCATAAAAAATGAATTATTTAAGGTTCCTTTTTTTGGCTGGTATCTAAAGATGGCCGGATATTTTTCGATCGATCGAAAAATGGTTCTGAGCGCTTACCGAACAGTAGATAAGATCGTAGAGATCGTCAAGGAAGGGGAATCCGTCCTCCTTTTTCCGGAAGGGACCCGCACCAAGACCGGCGAGATCGGCAAGTTAAAGCGGGGGAGCCTTCTGGCGGCTTTGAAATCCGGGGCCCCGATCATTCCGGTCGCGATCTCGGGCAGCTATAACATCCTGCCACGCGGCTCCTGGGTCATCCGGCCCCATCCGGTCAAGGTAGGCGTGGGAAAACCGATCTACATAAGATCCGAAGCGGATTACGAAAGCAAGGTAAAGGAAGTTCGCGAGGCAATCTCAAAAATGTTGCAGGGCAAAGCATGATCAGGCTATATAGAATAATCCATTCCCTGCTTTTCTGGGTCCTGATTATGGCAGGCGTTGCCGTCGCGCTCATTGTAGCTTTGTTTTGCCGCCCTTTTTCCAGGCATAAATTGGGACCCTTTTTTGTGATTTCGCGGATTTGGGCAAAATATGTCGTTTTTCTAGGGGGCGTAAGAATTGAGGTTGCCGGGCTGGAAAATATTCCTAAGGATAAAGCCATGATCTATGCTGTAAACCATCAAAGTCTGGCGGATTCTCCTATCTGTGTGAGCGTTCTTCCGGGGAACGTACGCCTCCTGGCCAAAAAAGATATTTTTAACGCCCCTCTTCTTGGCTGGTACATAAAAAGAGCGGGGTATTTGCCGGTTGACCGTAATTTACCCCAGACCTTTTATCTCTTAACGGAAAAGATCAAAGAAATCATCCATACCGGGGAATCCATTTTGATCTTCCCGGAGGGGGTCCGGTCCTGGACCGGGGAACTGGGCAAATTCAGGCATGCCAGCCTCTTGCCAGCGCTGATATCCGGCGCACCAGTTGTCCCCATCGCCATCTCCGGAAGCCGCAAGATCATGCCTCCACCCACCTGGATCGTCAACCCGCAAAGAGTAAAGGTAAATATCGGAAAACCGATCTATATAAGATCCGAAGCGGATTACGACCAGAAGCTGGAAGAGGTAAGAGAGGCCATCGCCAATATGCTGGAAGACAAAACATGATCAAGCTGCTAAGGATAATTCATTCGATAATAATTCATTTGCTGGCAATGATCAGCCTGGCGATTATCATCCAGACCGCTTCATTTTTGGCCCCCTTTTCCAGACCCAGGACCGAACCCTATCAGGCGGGAGGACGTCTCTGGGGAAAATTTGTGCTCCTGATTAGTGGGGCCAAGGTGAGAGTCTCGGGCCTTGAGAATATTCCCCACAAAGGAGCAATGATCTTCGCCGCCAATCATCAATCATCTGCAGATGCCATCCTTACTCTTGCCTGCATCCCGGTCAATTTGCGCTACCTCATCTTAAAAAAATACTTCCGGATGCCGGTTTACGGCTGGAGCTGGAGAAAAGGCGGTTATATCCAGGTCACCGGCGCAACACCCCTGGCATTCTATAATATCTTCAAAAAAATGGTCGCGGATCTCAAAGGAGGACAATCTTTTATAATTTTTCCGGAAGGATTTCGGACCTTTACGGGAGAGCTTAACAAGTTCAAATATCCCAGCCTTCTGCCCGCGGTGGAGGCCGGCGTTCCGGTCGTTCCGGTAGCGATCTCCGGAAGCTTCAAGGCCATGCCCCGCGGCTCCCTGATCATTCGACCCTACCCGGTAAAATTCAGTTTCGGTAAACCTGTCTATATTCGGTCAAAGGAAGAATACCCCCACAAACTTGAAGAAATAAGGGAAGCCATCGCAAAAATGCTCTAGATAGATTGTCACTTCGGCGCCTTTAATGTTATAATTGATATGCTATGAAGCTTGTCGGTAAAGCGCGCCGCCTGAAACAAAATGATGACATCAATACCGACTACATAATCTCCGGTCGCTACAAGTTTAAGATCCAGGACCCGAATGAGCTCGCCCACCATGTGATGGAGGACCTGGAACCGGATTTCCATAAACGGATCCAAAAGGGGGATTTTATTGTGGCGGGAAAAAACTTTGGCTGCGGCTCCTCCCGCGAACAGGCCCCTCAGGCAATAAAATATGCGGGAATCTCAGCCGTGATCGCAAGGTCCTTTGCCCGCATTTTCTACCGCAATTGCTATAATCTGGGAATTCCCGCGATTGAGGTTGAAACGGCCGGGATCGAAGAAGGAGATGAGCTGGAGGTCGATCTCGACTCCGGCGTCATCAGGAATAAGAACAAAAATCAGGAGAAAAAAATCGCCCCCCTTCCCAAGACCATGCAGGTTTTGCTAGAAGAAGGAGGCCTGGTAGAGCATTTCAAAAAGCACGGCGGGTTTAAAATCTAAATCAAAATTCTTCTGGGCCGGTTGGCTGGTCTTTGTCGCGCTCACTACGGCCGCCCTTGCCCAAAATCATCCCCCCGCCCTGGAGGCAATCGGATCTAAAGAGGTCTACGTCGGCGAAACTCTTTCCTTCGCCCTTGCCGCCACCGATCCGGACAATGACCGCCTTTTTTTCTCGGGGGCCGATCTTCCGATCAATTCATTTCTGAACCCGGAGACCGGGCAATTCACCTGGACCCCCACCATTGATCAAGTGGGAACCTATCTTTTCACTTTTTCGGTCTCAGATGACGGGATCCCCACTCTTTCCAACGCCGAGACCATCGCGGTCCGGGTCATATACCGCCTTGTGCGGCACCAAAAAGCCTGGGGATTCGGCGTGAAAGAGGCCGAAAGCGTCATAGAAACCAGCCAGCTTTCAGACCTCTTCCCGTCGATCTCAAAAATCGAGATCGACGGACGATCACTCCCCCCCACTCAAGTTCTATTTAATACCTCGGAAAACCCAAAGATCAAAATCGAGCTTTCCAGCCCGTATAACATCAACCCAGAGAGCGTCCTGGTTCTCTTGGACGGAGAACAGATCCAAACCTCTTCCTTCTCCGATATCCAAACCTTCGGTGAGCAAAAAAACATTCTCAGTTTCTCCTTTGAGATCGATCCAGAAGAGCTTTCGGCCGGGACCCACAGCCTGAGCATCAAAGGAGCAAATGACCTCGGGGTATCTGCCCAGAACATCACCCTGAATGTGGGAAAACTCCGGATCATGGATAATCCGCTGGCTTTCCCGGCCCCTTTTTCACCCGGGCCGGGGAAAGAATTGACCCTGCAGTATTCCCTCTCCCGCAACGCGGACATCGACATCTTCGTTTTCTCCTCCGACGGTCAGGCAGTCAAGAAACTCTCTTTCTTTAAAGGAGAAGAGGGCGGAAAAGAAGGGCTGAATAAAGTGAGCTGGGACGGCATAAGCAGCACTGGAACCCGGGTCGGGAACGGAATCTACATCGCAACCATCATTGACAGAGAAGTGCGGGAAGTTCTCGGAAAAATAAAATTGGTAGTTTACTGATTTCAGTGTAAAATTAGGGGGAGAAATGGTTTATTTCATACAAGATACGCTGTTTGTCGCTTTAAGCATCTTTCTGCTGTTCTTTCTGCTGGGCTATATGGCGCTTCGCCACCGTTTCCCGAAAGGCAGCCCCCTCCTCTGCGCCCTGATCCTTCTCTTTTCCTCTGCGGGGCTGTCTGATCTGGCGTTTCGCTTTAGCCCAAATCCAGTGGTTGTTTTATATGCTGACAGCCTCAATCTTTTTTGTTTTGTGTTCTCATTGGCCATTCTTTCACACTTTTCGCTGGTCCACTTCTCCAAAAATCCCATTTGGACACATTCCAAATTCTATTTGATCCTTTATCTGCCCGCGCTGATCATCGCGGTCTTACACACCCTAAGCCCTCTTATGATCTCGGGGATCGTTTCCGGCCCGATTGGATTCCAATTGAGCTACAACTGGGGATACTGGCTGATCGTAATCTACGCCGCCCTCTTTGGCCTCCACTCCGTCCTGCTGAACCTCATCATCATCGTGAAAAATCCCGTGGCGGCGGAGAAAAACCATTCCGTTTTTCTCTTGCTTGTCCTGCTTCTCTCGCTTTACTTCTATAATTCAAGCCTGATCCTGCCCTTCCTCTATCGGATGGTGAACTTTTCCTCCCCCCTTCCCACCACCTTTGCCATTTTGATCCTCACCTACACTTTCATAAGATATCACTATTTCACCCTCGAATTCCTCGAGCACCCGGGCTCGACCGAATAGGATGGAGCGCTTCAAGTACCTTGACCATCCCTCCGACGTGGGTATTTACGCTTACGGCAAAACAAAAAAGGAGCTCTTCGAAAACGCCGCCTTCGGCATGTTCTCGCTCATGGCGGATCTCGATGGCGTGGAAGATAAGCTTTCCTTTAAGGTCACGGTCAAGGGCGATGATTTTGAATCCCTCCTCGTGAACTGGCTGAATGAGCTCATCTTCCACGAAGACAGCAAAAAGGTCCTGCTCAAGGACTTTAAGATCGAAAAAATAATGAATAACCGTCTCGAGGCAGAGGTTTCCGGAGAAAAGATAGATCTCAAGCGGCATTCCATTTACCGCCCGATCAAAGCCGCTACCTACAATCAATTGCAAATCGAGCTGGATCGGGCTAAAATAATCTTTGACGTGTAAACAAGGAGGAAGACAACATGTCAGACCTTAATGTAATCCTCAATCTTTTGCTCGCCTTCCTGCTCGGCGGGATGATCGGCTGGCTGCGAGAGAAAGAAGGCAAGATCGCCGGTCTGCGCACCCACATCCTGGTCTGCGTGGGATCCGCTCTCTTTATGATCCTTTCCGGGGAGATGATCTTCAAGTCCGGCATGGCGGACCCGGGCAGGATCGCCGCGGGCGTGGTCACCGGCATCGGGTTCATTGGAGCGGGCTGCATCCTTCAGGAGCGGGACCATGTCCGGGGGATAACCACCGCGGCATCGATCTGGATCACGGCTGCCATCGGTATCGCTTCCGGCACCGGCCACTATGTAGGAGCGATCACGGCCACGGCCATCACCCTTGTCACTTTACGTCTTCTGAAAGAGGTAGAAAAGCGGATCATCAAGACCAAGGAATAAGGATAATTTTAGTGTTCTTCTACGACCCGACATTTTTACTCCTAATACCAGCTTTGATCCTTGCCCTTTACGCCCAGGCCAAGGTACAGGGAACCTATGCAAAATTTTCACGGGTACCGAGCACAAGGGGATATTCCGGAGCCCAGCTGGCGCGCTACATCCTGGATGATTACCGGCTGACGGATGTCGATATCGAGCCCATCTCCGGCAATCTTTCTGATCACTACGACCCCAGAGCCAAGAAATTGAGGCTCTCCAAAGGGGTTTATCAAAGCAGCTCCGTGGCAGCGCTTGGGATCGTGGCTCATGAGGTCGGCCATGCCGTCCAGGATGCCAGGTCCTATTTCCCTTTGAAGATCAGGAACAGCATTGTCCCGGCGGCAAACTTTGGCTCCGGTCTTGCCTTTCCTCTTTTCTTTATCGGCCTCATCGCCAACCTCCCCTTCTTGATGGACATCGGCATTATCTTTTTTGCACTGGCGGTGGCCTTCTCGGTCATCACCCTGCCGGTTGAATTCAATGCCAGCCGAAGAGCGATCCGCATTCTCTCGGATGGAAGATACCTCACCGAAAAAGAGATCCCTCAGGCCAGAAAGGTCCTTTCCGCTGCCGCCCTGACCTACGTGGCCGCCACCACCATGGCGGTCCTGAACCTGGTCAGACTCCTGATCTTGCGTGGCAGCCGTGATTAGCATCCTCGGCCCTACCGCCGTCGGCAAATCCAAGCTTGCAATCGAGATCGCCCTCAGCATCAAGGGGGAGATCATTTCGGCGGATTCCATGCAAGTTTACCGCGGAATGGACATTGGTACTGCCAAACCAACTCTTAAAGAACGCCAAGGGATCCCTCATCACTTGATCGATATCCGAGATCCTGACGAAGCGTGGACCGTGTCCGATTTCACCGAACAAACTAACCAACTGGCCAGCGAGATAGTCCAGCGAGGCAAAACACCCATCATCGCCGGTGGAACCGGCCTCTACCTCTGGGCTCTTTTCGAGGGCTTTTGCTTCCCGATCGCCGCCGCGGATAAAGAGGTCCGCCAACGCCTCGAAAAAGAATCTCTTTCCGAACTCTACTCTCGCCTCTGCCGAATAGACCCAAAAGCAGCGGAAAAGATCCATCCTAACGATCAAAAAAGAATTGTTCGAGCGCTGGAAGTATATGAATTAACCGGAGAAGCAATATCAAAATTGCAGAAGGATAAGGAACCGAGACGTTCAGTCGCAGATTCTGAATTTAAACTTATCGGATTGACCCTTCCCCGCGAAGAACTTTATAAACATATCGAAAAACGAATCGATGAGATGATCAAAAATGATCTGATCGAAGAAGTAAAAGGTCTTCTGGCAAAGGGGTATTCAAAAGACCTCCCTTCCTTCCAGGCCCTGGGCTACAAAGAAGTGGTCGAATATTTGGACGGGAAATGGAGCAAAGAAAAGATGGTCGAGGAGCTCAATAAAAGGACCAGGAATTTTGCCCGGCGGCAGATGACCTGGTTCAAGCGCTTTAAAAACACAAAATGGTTTGAGCGGCCAGTTGACACTCGGATGATTTTAGATTATATTAATAGCGTATGATCAGACCGCGCAAACAGGAAATAAAGCGCCGAAGAAAAAGAAGGAGAGAGAGCCTTCGCAAAAGAGGCCTTCTTAAAAGAGCAGTAAAACAACCCGCGCCTTCTTCTGCATAGACCCCACTTCCCGGATATGTTATCATATTCCCCATGCAAAATCTCGGGAGCCGAGTTGACTTTCATACCCATACCATTCACAGCGACGGCGCTCTGCTTCCAGGAGGACTTGCCTATGAGGCAGCCGCGCGCAAACATTCAGTTATCGCCATTACCGACCACGTGGATGCTTCCAATATTGAAGATGCTATCCCCGCCCTGATCAGGTTCATCATAGATCAAGGGGATAGTTTGCCGCTTAAAATAATCCCCGGGGCTGAAATAAGTTACCTGGACCCAAGACTCATTGAAAAATTCTCCCTGAGAGCGCGGGAACTGGGCGCTAAGCTCATCGTCGTCCACGGGGAATCTCCGGTTGAACCGGTCCCCAAGGGAACCAACCACGCAGCGTTGAAGCTGAAGGGATTGGTCGATATCCTGGCACATCCGGGCTGGATCACGGAAGAGGACGCCATTCTTGCCAAGGTCAATAACATCTATCTGGAGCTTTCCGCGCGCAAGGGTCACCGAAAAGCCAACCGCCACGTGGCCAAGATGGCCATGGAATTCGGCGCCAAACTTTTAATAGATACCGACGCTCATTCCGAAAAGGACCTGATCACTCAGCAAAAAGCGTACGAGATCGCCAAGGAGTCCGGCCTAAAAAATGAAGAAGCGATAAGGGTTATCCGCGACTACCCTCAGGAGCTGCTCAAGAGAATCGGATATCAATAGCCCGGGCGTGCGCATCCAATCCCTCTACCTCTGCCAGAAGCTTAATATCTTTCCAGACGTTCTTTAAAGCGGGCTTGGTGTAGCCGACCACACTTTGGGCTTTGACAAAGTCATATACGCTCAGGGGTGATGCGAACCGTGCGGTTCCCCCGGTGGGCAGAACATGATTGGGACCCGCCAGATAATCCCCCACCGGAACCGGAGAATACGGCCCCAGGAAGACCGCTCCCGCGTTCTTTATCTGCTCCAGCAGGCGCTGAGGAGATCCGATCTGAAGCTCCAGATGCTCGGGGGCGACCTGATTGCAGATCTCAACCGCGGTCTTCATGTTCTCCACCAGGAAGAGCAGGATCTCCGCCTCCTCGATGATCCGCCGGCGGGAAAGCTTGCCGATCTGCTTATCGATCTGCTTTTTGGTCCTTTCCAGGACCTTCGGTGAATCTGTCATCAGGATCGCAAAAGAATCAGGGTCATGTTCCACCTGGGAAAGGAGGTCGGCCGCTAGGAATTCCGGCTCCGCGTCCTGGTCCGCAATGATCAAGACATTCGAGGGCCCGGCCAGGCAGTCAATGTCCACCAGACCAAAGACATCCTTCTTGGCCAAGGTCACAAAGATATTCCCGGGCCCCACGATCTTGTCAACCTTTGGAATGGTCTTGGTACCGAACGCCATCGCCGCCACGGCCTGCGCCCCCCCCACCTGATAGATCTCCGATACCCCGACCTCTGAAGCCGCCACCAGCACATGCGGCTTTATCGGAGGAGGAGAAACCATGATGATCTCTTTTACTCCGGCAACCTTGGCCGGGATCGAGCTCATCAAAACGGAGGAAGGATAAGCGGCCCTCCCCCCTGGAACATAAATCCCCACTCTCTTCAAGGGAATGAGCCTTTGCCCCAGGACAACGTCCAGCGGCAAAGTTTCAAACCATTCATCTGGCTGCTGCTTTTGGTGATAGGCGGTGATATTCTGGATCGCCTTGGCCAAGGCGGAGCGGAACGCCTTATCCACTTTCTTGTAGGCCCGGTCGATCTCCTCTGCTGGAAGCCCGACATCCTTGGCGGAAAAATCCTTAAGGTCAAATTGCCTGGTGTATTCAACTACCGCATCATCGCCGCGCTTGGCTACCGCGCGCACGATCTCTTTTGCGGTTTTTTCCTGAGGAGAATCCAGCTGAAAGGTCTGCCGGGCGATAATCTCCCCGACCGCGCTCCGGATCTCTTTTTTATCTCTGCAAATCCTTAGCATGCTTCCTCCTTACGCCGCGATCCTGGTCCCCCTTTTCACCACCGAACCATCCGCCAGGACCACTCCGCGCCCGACCAGCGCCTCATCTTCAATCACACAATGATTGCCGATGATGCAATCAGAAAGAGTCACGTATTTGCCGATGCGCGCCCCTTCCCATACAATGGCGCGGTCCAGAACGCAATGTTCCCCGATGGTAACATGATCGCCGATGACAACATAGTCTTTTATCTCCGTTTCTTTCTCGATCTTCACCTTCTCGCCGATAATGGACGGGCCCATGAGCTTGACGGTATCATCTGGATGGGTGTCTTTTCCCAGCCAGTTCCTTCCGTCGATGCGCGTTCCATAGATCTTGACCGCCACTTCATTGCGAAGGATCGCCTGATGCGCTTCCTTATATTTATCCGGATTGCCGATATCAATCCAGTAGGCGTTGGAAAGATACCCAAAGACCGCCTCCCCTTTATTAAGGAGCGAAGGGTAAAGCTCTCTTTCAAAGGAATATGCCCTTCCCTTGGGCACTTCCTCAAAGATGCTGGGGTCCACCACATAAATCCCGGCGTTGATGGTGCGGGCGGTCACCATGTCCCAGCTCGGTTTCTCGATGAATTTGGTAACCCTCCCCTCCTTGTCCGTCAGGATCAAGCCAAAGGAGGTCGGATCCTCCACCTCGGTCAAAGTAAGCGTGACCCGCGCCTTTTTCTCGCGATGGAAATTCACCACCTTGGAAATATTGATATCGGTGAGAACATCCCCGTTAAAGATGACCATCGGTCCTTCCCCAAAATATTTCTCTGCGTTCTTGACCGCTCCGGCGGTACCCAGCGGGGACTCCTCGATCGAGTAATGAATCCTGATCCCCCATTCCTTCCCGTCGTCCAAGATCCTCTTTATTTCATGGGAGAGATAATGCAGGTTCAAAATGATCTCATCCACGCCGTGTTTCACCAGATGCTCGATCTGATGCACAACAAAGGGGCGGTTGGCGACCGGCACGATGGGCTTGGGGGTGTTATAAGTGAGCGGCCGCAGCCTGGTGCCGAGCCCGCCGGCGATGATCACCGCCTTCATCGCGCAAGCTCCTTTTTTAAGCGGGTAATAACGTCCACCGGGGTCGGATCGATATCGCGCAGGATCGCCAGATAAACGCTCAAAAAATCACCGAAGAAGATCAGGGAGAGGACCCGCTCCAGCGGGGTTTTGCCCTGCGACCATATCTCATTTACCCCTCCCAGCTGTGTTCCGAGCAGGGATTTGGTGATCTCCATTCGTTTTTTTGTGCGCTCGAAATCCCCTTCGTCCCGCAAAAGGATCAAGGAAAAATCATGCTCTTCACGCTTAAGCGTCGAGAGGTTTACGATTTCATTGTGGTTCAATTCCGGAAAAACACCGAAGAGGGCGGTTACCTTGCTGTTCTCATTGAACTGGGTCTTCAACCTGAGCCCCGCCGCCTCCGTGGTCACGCTGGAGGCAAAGATCACGGGGATTCTGTCCATCAATTTTTTTGCGAGTTGTTTGGCGGGATTGGAACGCAGGGGGCGATCCGTCCCGTATTCGCCTCGCAGCTTACGCAAAAGATCACCCGCTTTTTTTATTTCATCCTGAATGCCGGAAACTACTCCAGCCCCTTCCAGGGCTTTTAGAGCCGGGATCAGGAGATAAGGAAGCGCCGCGCGCGGCTGAAAGCCGGAGGGGAGCAAATATAGCGGATACCCCTTGCTTTCCGCGATTTCCTTGAGTTTCCCCCCCGAAGTAACGCACACGATCTTGGCGCCGGCGCGTTCTGCCTCTTTGACCGCGTGCAGAGTCTCCTCCGTGTTGCCGGAATAAGAAAGGGCAAGGACCAAGGTCTCTTTTCCGGCAAAGGCAGGAAGGCGGTAATCACGATTCACAAGAATGGGAATGGAGCTCTTGAAGAAAAACATCCCCGCCATGATATCCCCGGAAATGGCCGATCCCCCCATGCCGGCGACCAGGATCTGGCTTATTTTCTTTGATTTCCGAAGCGCGGGGACGGGAGAGATCTGACCGGCTTTGGTCATCATCTCCGGCGTCTGCGCCACCACCGCAAGCATTTCCGAGGGATCGGTCTCTTTTACTTTTTCAGGGTTATCTAGGTCTTCGACCTTAACCACCGTATCTCTCGCTAATCATGGCCTTCAGCACTTCGATCGCCTTTTTGAGCTGAATATCCTCTTCTTCTGCCTCTTCGATCTCCACCTCCACCTCTGCCTCCTCGGTAGGCAAAACGACTTCAATGTCCGGCGCAATGCCCTTTTTATTGATATCCTCTCCACTGGGCGTCAAGTATTTGGCAATCGTGATGAGCAAGGCAGATCCGTCGCCTAAGCGCCTCACGTTTTGCACCGAAGCCTTCCCAAAGGTCTTGGTCCCCACCAGGGTGGCGGAATTATTATCCCGGAGCGCCCCCGCTAGGATCTCCGAAGCTGAAGCGGAGGACTCATTGATCAAGACCACCGTGGGCTTCCTCCACAATACCCGGCCCGCGGACTCGATCTGCTCTCTTCTTCCCTCCCGGTCGACGGTTTGCACGATGATGCCCTGATCGATGAACATGCTGCCGATCTCGATCGCGTTCTGGAGAAGCCCCCCTCCGTTCCCGCGCAGATCCACGATCAGGCCATCCGCATCCTTGTGTTTGCGGAGAGCAGCTTCGAACTCTCTGGCCGCTTTCATGTTCTCAAAGGTGTTCAGCTTTACATAGGCGATATTTCCATCCACGACCTTGGTGTTCAAGCTCTTGATTTCGATCTTGGCGCGTACGATTTCAAAATCCCTGGCTTCCTTCCATCCCCTGCGCAGAATTCCCAGGACGACCTTGGTCCCTTGCGGCCCGCGGATCAGGCTCACTGCCTCCTCCAGCGCCATGTCCTTGGTGTTCTTTTTATCAATGGTCATGATCTTGTCCCCGCTTTTAAGCTTGGATTTGTATGCCGGCGTGCCTTCAATCGGAGAAATAACTGTTAACTGTTCCTGTTTGATGCCAATATAAATTCCGATGCCGGAATAAGAGCCTCCCATCCTGATCTTCATTTCCTCATATGCCTTTGGCTCCATAAAACGGGTATAGGGATCGTCCAGCGCCGAAAGCATTCCGCGAATAGACCCGTAAACCAGTTTTTCATCATTTAAATCTTTCTCCACAAAATCGGTCTTGACGATGTCCAGAACCTGGAGGTATATCTCCAGCTTCCTTTCCAGCTCCCCCTGTGCCATCACCCTTCCCAGGACAGAGACCCCGATTCCCAGAATAATGATCCCCAAGATAATCCGTTTAGCTAACTTCATTGCTTTCCCTCCTTAACCGCGCATTATAAATATTTTAAAGGGTCGATCGGTTTCCCATTTTTTCTAACTTCAAAATGCAGATGAGGCCCGGTGGAATAGCCGGTGCTTCCCACCAGACCAATGACCTGCCCCTTTGCCACCACCGCCCCCACCTGCTTATAGATCCGGGAAAGATGGGCATAGACCGTGGTTGTCTTACGGCCGTGGTCGACCACGATCGCCTTCCCGTATCCATCCCACCATCCTGAAAAAATCACCTCTCCCGCATCCGCCGCTTTTATGGGCGAGCCAAATTTATTCGCAATGTCTATTCCGGTATGAAAATGCCTCCCGCCCCAAAAAGGGTGCCGCCGGTATCCGAAGCGTGAAGTTAACCTTCCCTGAAGCGGCCAGGCAAGTTGGCCGCTTCCCAGGACCCTGCCCCCGCTTCGCGCTGCCACCTTTTTTAAGATCAGGACCTCCAGGTCTTTTGAGCTTTTCTCAAGTTCAGCAATGCGGGCTTCATATTCTTTCCGCCTTTGCTGCAGGGTCTGATAGATCTTTTCCTTTTCGTCCGCCTGGGCGGCGATCTCTTCCTTGCGCTCGGAGATCTCCTTGGCCAGCCCTCTTATTTCCCGCGTCTTATACTGAAGGAGGGTTTTTTTCTGCTTGGCCTTTCTCACATCCGCCCGTATCTTCCGTATCAATTCCGAATCATAATCAATGATCTTTCTGAAAAAATAAAAGCGGTTCGTGAAGTCAGACATGGAGCGGGAGGAGATCAAAAGCTCCAAATAGTTGAGCCCGCTGCTTTTGAAAACCTCCCGGAGGCGGCTTTTCAGGCTCGCCTCGTTCCGGCCAAGCTCTTGTTCTGATTCCTTGAGCTCGGAAGCCAGAACTCCGATCTGGGTCTCGTTCTCGCGGATGTTTTTCTGGGCAAAATTCAAGCTGTTCTTGGTCTGTCTGAGCTGCTTGTTTATTACCGCTAATCTTCCCAGAACCGCCTGTTCTTCCTCCTTGGTCTTTTTGAGCTTGAGCTTGCTCTCCAACAGCTGTTTTTCAAGGATCTTGAGCTTTTGCTGTTCCGGCTCCTCTTCTACCAGATAGGATTTGCCGGCCTCTTCGGCGTGGGACATTGCCGAGCAGATCGTCAATAATAGAAAAAGCGCAGCCAGTGCCCTCATTGAACTTAAATCATATCATAATCAATTATGGCAAACAAGTTAGCTGGCTAGCGGTGAAATTCCTTTCTCCTTGTTGCCCGATGGTAGGTTATGGCAAAACGGTGGGCTTCATCACGGACACGCTGCAGGAGTTGGAGGGCAAAAGAGGACCGGGGCAGCAAAAGAGGGCGGCTTTTTTGGGGGCGGAATATCTGCTCTTTTCGTTTTGCCAGGCCGATGACCGGAACCTCCCGCCCGCCGCTCTCCGCCAGCGCCCTGGCTCCAGCGTTAACCTGCGCGATGCCGCCGTCCACCATCACCAGGTCCGGCAAAGGCATTTTCTTCGAAAGCGAGCCGCTGTAGCGCCGCTTCACCACTTCGTAGATCGCAGCCACATCATTGGGCTTCTTCTCTACGCTTTTGACCTTGAACCTTCGATAATCGTTTTTGAGCGGTAGCCCCCCATAGAAAGCGACCATGGCACCCACAATGCTTGAGCCGGAAATATTTGAAACGTCAAAAGCCTCGAGGCGCATTGGGTCTTTCTTCAGCCTGAGCGCCTTCCTTAATTCCGTGATCTCGGAAAGCCTCCGCGGAGAAGGGGTCCGGGCAAGCTCTTTTTCTTCCATCATCTTCTGAAGGATCTTGATGCGATCGCGCAGAAATGCCGCCCTTTCAAAATCATGCCTCTCTGCGCTCCTTTTCATCTCAACCTGAAGTTTATCCAGCGCTTCATCCATCCTCCCTTCCAGCAAAGAGATGATCCCGTTCACCAGCATCAGGTAATCATCTCGGCTGATCTTGCGGATGCACGGCCCGCTGCAACTGCCGATCCGGTAATAAAGGCAGGGCTGCTCACGCGAACGCAGAGGGGATTCCTTGCACCAGCGGATGGGAAAGAGCTTTTTGGTCAAACGGAGGATCTCCCGTACCATGCCCCCCTGAAAACGCCCAAAATAGAGCGCCCCGTCCTTGGCTTTTCTTCGCACCAGGAAGAGCCGCGGCCATTCTTCCTTGATGGTCAGCTTAAGGAAGGGATAGGCCTTATCATCGCGCTGAGAGATGTTATAGCGCGGTTTATATTTCTTGATCAGTTCATCTTCAAGGAGCAACGCGTCCAGCTCAGAAGCAGCCAGAATATAATCCACATCATGCAGTCGATTAAGAAGGATGCTGGTCTTTAGCTCCGCCGGTTTCTTGAAATAAGAAGCCACCCGCTTGCGCAAAGATTTGGCTTTGCCCACATAAAGGACGGTGCCGTTCCTGTCCTTGAAAAGATATACTCCGGGTTTATTGGGGAGGGCCTTAAGTTTCTCCTTAAGGGAGGACACGGTTATTTTGCTATGACCTTGACTTTAAGAGAAGCAGAAATGTCCTTGAAAATCCTGATGGGGACGCTGTACTCGCCCACCACCTTAATGGGATCGGCCAGATCGATCCTTTTTTTATCGACATCGATCTGCGAACTTCTTTGCACTTCATCCGCGATGTCCTGAGAGGTCACCGAACCGAACAATTTCCCTTCTTCCCCCGCATCCGCGCCGATGGTAATTTCCAATGAAGACAGCTTCTGAGCCAGTTCCTCAAATTCCGCCCGCTTGGCTGCCAGAATTTTCTCTTTTTCCGCCTTTCTTTTCTCAAGAGCGGCAGTTTCAGCCGGCGTGGCCGGGACCGCTATCCGGCGGGGAAAGAGATAATTGCGGGCGTACCCGGCGGAAACCTCGACCAGGCTGTCCTCCTCTCCCAGCTTTGGCTCATCTTTGCGCAAAATAACCTTCATTTTACTCCACCGAATATGGGACCAGGCCGAGCTGCCGGGCCCGCTTTACCACTTTCGCCACCATCCGCTGGTGCAGCGCGCAGCAGCCGCTCAGGCGGCGGGGCGCGATCTTGCCCCGATCCGTCATGAACCGCCGCACGAAACCGATATCCTTATAATCCAAGGCCTTCTTATCCACGCAGAAAACACACGGCCTCCGCTTCTTTTTCCTGAACTGCGGTCTGGATCGTTTTGGCTCTCTTCTTTCCCTGGTCATCAATCTCCCTCCCTAAAAAGGAATCTCGCCGTCGGTTTCTTCCTCGGTCTCCTGTCTTCTGTCACCTGTCTCCTGTCCATTATCGACTGGGGACTGGCGACCGGAGACTGGCGACCTACCCAGCATCTGCATATTATCCGCTATGACCTCCGTCATAGTCGCCATCTCGCCGGTCCTGGCCTTGTAATTCCTGATCTGTAATCTCCCCTCCACCGCCACCGGCCTGCCCTTTTTCAAGTACTCACCGCAGATCTCCGCCAGTCTTCTCCAGGCCACGATATTGATGAAATCCACTTCCTGGTTGCCGTCGCCGGCGGCATTTTTTCTTCGCACCCGGTTCACCGCAATCGCAAACCGTGCCACCGGAATGCCGGAGGGGGTATAGCGCAATTCCGGATCACGCGTCAAATTTCCGATTAATAATACCTTGTTATACATGGCTAAAACGGCAGATCGCTTTCCAGATCAGCATCATCAACGAACTCTTCATCGGTTTCCTGTCTTCTGTCACCTGTCTCCTGTCTATTATCGACTGGGGACTGGCGACCGGAAACGGGTGACTTATCCAGCATCTGCACATTGCGGGCCACCACTTCCGTGGCCCAGCGGCGCTGTCCAGTTTGGTCCTCAAAGGAGCGGATCTGGATCCTGCCCTCTACCAGCACCAGGCTCCCTTTTTTCAGATAATCGCTGCAGACCTCGGCGGCTCTGCGCCAGGCAATTACATCAATGAAATCGGTGCCGCTCTGCCGCTGCCGGTCGACCGCCAGCCTGAACTTGGCCATGGGGATCCCGTCCATGGTCGCTCTGGCTTCGGGGTCGGCCGTAAGCCTCCCCACCAAGATTATGCGGTTAAGATTCGCCAAGGGCTTCCTCCGCTCCTTTTATCTCGCCCACATTGATCGCCTCGATTTTCTGGGGCGCCCCCTCGATCTCCGCCGCGGGCATAGGCTGCGAGCGCTGGGTCGAATAACGAATAATGTTCTCGGTAACCTTTAAAAAACCCTGTAATTTCCCCGGCAGCTCGCTCGCTCCCTTAAAATAGATAACCGTAAAATATGCCTGCTTAAGCTTCTTCGCGCTCTTGAGCCTGCCGGGAAGGTTCTTAACCCCCCACTTGTCGGTCTTCTCCAGCTCCCCTCCCAGACTGCTTATCTTCGCCTCGATCTTAGAAATAATCTGCCCGATTTTCTCTTCCCCCAGATTGGGATCAAAAAGAACCACCAACTCATATGCGTTCACGGCAAACCCTCCTTCGAAAAGCAAAGTAGAATTATAGCATAGAATGAGGCCTACAACAATAGAGCTAAACGCCGAACTTGATCAGGATCAGGTCCCCATCCTGCACCACATAATTCTTGCCTTCGGTGTGAAGGGTTCCCCTTTCCCTGGCCCCGGCATAAGAACCTGCTTCCACCAAGTGGTTATAATGGACGACCTCCGCCGCGATGAATCCGCGCTCCATATCGGAATGGACCTTTCCCGCTGCCTGCGGCACCTTTGTTCCCTTCTTTACCGTCCAGGCGCGCGCCTCCTTCTCGTTCGCCGTGAAAAAAGTGACCAGGTCGAGAAGGGCATAGCCCGCCTTGATCATCCGCCGCAGCCCGGCTTCTTCCAGGCCGATCTCCTTTAAGTATTCTCCCGCTTCTTCGGGAGAAAGCTCGGCGATCTCTGATTCAAGCTTGGTGCAGAGGGCGATCGCCTTTGCCCCTTCGCTTTCCGCGGTCTTTTTGATGTCCTCGACCTCCTTGGGATTCCCCGACTCATCCACGTTGGCGATGTAAAGCACGGGCTTAAAGGTCAAGAGCGGCAGGTCCTTCATAAAATCCCTTTCATTGTCCGCGATCTTAACGCTCCGCGCCGGCCCCCCCGCATTGAGCGCCTCGCGCAGCCTCTGCAAAACTTCGACCTCCTTGAGGAACCGTTTGTCTCCGGCCTTGGCCTTGATCCTTACTCCTTCCAGGCGCTTATCGACCTGCGCCAGATCCGCCAGGTTCAATTCAATATTTACTGTTTCAATGTCTTTTTTGGGGTCGACTTCCCCGGAAACATGGGCGATCTCCTGGCTTTGAAAGCACCTGACCACGTGGGCGATGGCGTCCACCTCACGGATGTGGGATAAAAATTGGTTGCCCAACCCCTCCCCTTTGTGCGCCCCCTTGACCAAACCCGCAATATCATAGAATTCGATCACCGTGGGGACGGCTTTGGGAGATCCGAAGATCTTCTGGACCCGACCGAGCCGCTCATCCGGCACTTCAACCACTCCCACGTTCGGCTTGATAGTGCAGAAGGGATAGTTGGAAACCTCCGCCTTGGCTTTGGAGAGGACGTTAAAAAGGGTCGATTTGCCTACGTTGGGAAGGCCGACGATACCCAGTGAAAATCCCATCTTGCACCTCAAGCCAAATTATAACAAGCGGCGCGCCGCCGCACAAGAAAAACTGAAATTATTAAAAGAAGACAACGAATAATGAACGGAATATTTACGGCTCATCAAGGAGGAATCTAATGGTTAACGGAATTTCAAAACCCAGGATGGGGCACCTGACCGCCGTCCCCAAAAAGAGCATGCTCGCAATAAAGCCGCCGGTGCCCAAGACCATCACCAGAAACGATCTTCCTGCCGGCTTCCAGGTTTTTCAGATGATCTCCTTTTCCGCCTGCAAGCTTCTCCGCCAGGAAAACAACCGCAAACTTTTGGAGAAGGCCGTGAACGTTTTCAAGGAAAGAGCAAAAGATCCGAAATTCCTGAGTGGTTTTGCGGAGGCCATAAGAATGGGCGGGATCAATACGGTCTTCTTTAAATTCGCGCTGCATGAGGAAGAAAACGCTACCTATCTGCACGCCCGGGGAACGGTGGTGCTGAAGTTCGACTTTGTAAAACAGGGCGAGGCGCACCAAATGCATATTAAAAAGACAGATGAGTTAACTCCCCCCATGGAAACCGAGGTTCTGCTGCTGAGGGTGAAAGGATAATAATGGGTATCCGACGAATTCAAGCGCAAGGGGGAACTAAAAATGAGTGACGTAAGTGGATTCTTTAAAACACTTCTGTTTGGAGGCCGGGTCGGTGGCGCTGTCGGATGCAGCAAAAAGACCGAGCCCAAGGAAAGCAAAAAGCCTGCTCCGCAATCAAAGGCCCAAATAAGCCCTAAAGCGTCCACTAAACCGAATCCAACTCCAACTTCAAACGCTCTGATAACTTGGACCCCGACTTTAATTCAAGAAATGAACAGCCATGACAGCGCCAAATGGCAAAAGGCCAACTGGTCCAACGGATTTCCTTTCAATAATACCTGGCAACCCGACAATGTCACTTTCCGGGACGGCAAAATGGTCCTAACACTTGATAATAAAGGTTGCCCGTCTTCCTGCGATAGTAAACCCTATGCATCTGGTGAATACCGGACCCTCGATGAAACTTATAACTATGGATATTATGAAGCCAGGATGAAAGCCGTCACTGGCAAAGGATTGGTTTCATCCTTCTTTGTTTATACCGGGAAATGGGGTGAACCATCCCATCAAGAAATCGACTTTGAAATCCTGGGACGGAACTGTTCTGCGGTCCAGCTGAACCACTATTCCGACGGCAATGAGAAGGGAACCATCCACAACGAGCGTATTGTCAATCTTAGTTTTAACGCTTGCAAGGAGTTTCATAATTATGGTTTTAGGTGGGCTAAAGATTCAATTATCTGGTACATTGACGGCAAAGAAGTGCATCGCGCCACAGAAGACCCTAACACTCCGCGCCAGGAAATCCCCAAAGGCAATACAAAGATTATGGTGAATTTCTGGCCGGGGGTCACGGATAAAAAAATCGTGGATTGGCTTGGACTTTTTAAATATTCGGGAAAACCGCTTGGGGCGCAGTATGATTGGATCAAGTTCTCGCCCCTCGACAAAGGTCAGCCTCCGGCACAGACCGCACCTGCCCCCTCAACTCCCGCAGTTAAAGGAAGCGGAGCGGTCGGCATCCTGCGGGTGGAGGACATCCAGCAAAGTTCCTTTAGTTTCAACGGAGGGAACCTCTCGGAAAGCAAGGGCATCTATTCCTTCAGCGCGGATCATGCGCGCGACCCGGGTTTCGGCATCCTGACCGGCAACCGCGATTTGGCCGGCCGCAAGCTGCTCAAGTTTGAGATCAAGGGATCGACCGCCAAGCATGGCGGATACGCCAGGTTCATTGCGCAGATCTACAGCGATAAAGACAACGATTACACTCCCTCGGTCAGCCTTGATCCGGTGGCAGTCGGCAAGAGCTGGTCTGAGGCAGTCGTCGACCTGAGAGGCAAAATCGGCCAGGCGAAAAAAGTGCAGTTCCTCCTGGTGACGGATAAAGGAAGCTGTAAAGTAGAGATCAAAAACATCAGGTTTGAATAGGCCTGCATCCTATCTCATAAAATCCAGGTCCTTGATATCGATCGCCTCAAAATCATCATCTTTAACCTTGGTGTGGTGGTAGTCGCCCAGATTAATTTCATCTTCGCCTGATTCTTCTTCCACTTCCCACTTTTCAAAAAGCTCATCCGGCAGCTCCTCCAGATAACGGGAAGTCTTCATCAACACCTCGCCATCATAGCCGGAATAGATCAGCGGATACAAAAGATAAAGCTCGTCCCTGGCGCGGGTGACCGCGACATAGAATAACCTTCGCTCTTCTTCCATCTCCTCTTCCTTCCCAAAGCTTAAGTAAGAAGGAAAACGCCCGTCCGCGAGCCAGACCACAAAAACCGCCTTCCATTCCAGGCCTTTGGCTTGATGAACAGTCGAAAGCACACAAGCTTCATTGTCTCCTTCTTCCCCCTCCACCACCGTCTCGGCTTCAATCCCGGAAACCAGCGCCAGAGCGCTCAAAAGCTCTTCCAGGTCTTTGAACTGGATGGAATAGCTTCCGAGTTGTTCCAGGTCTTCCATCCTTTCTTGATAGTTCGGGTATTGGTTTTTAAGGTGCTCTTCATAGTCTGACTTGACTATAGTTTTAATCATCTCTGCGGGTTGGTCGGTCTGCTCGCCCAGTTTCTTGAGCAGGGACTGGAACCCTTTAAATGTCCTCTCCCCTCCTTTTGGGATCAGTTTGAGAGCTGCTTCAGAAAGGATCTCCTCCAAAGGGCGAGGGGCTTGATTGATGTGCTGGAAGATCTTTTCCGCCGTGCGCGGGCCGACCCGGTCCAGAAGCTTCAGGATCCGGCTCCAGGAAATTTCATCCCGCGGGTTATGAAAGACCTTGAGGTAAGCCAGAACATCTTTGATGTGGGCCTCTTCGAAAAAGCGTAAACCCGAACGCACCTCAAACGGGATCCCGCGCTTGGTCAGCTCCATCTGGATCTCCATGGACTGATAGTGGGAGCGGTAAAGCACTGCCATATCATTCAAAGAGAGCCCTTCTTCGCGAAGCTCCAGCATCCTCTGGGCGATGAAATTCGCCTGCTCATAGACCGTCGCCACCGGGACCACGCTCGGCTTTCCCCCCTCCGGACGGTTGGCGCGCAATTCCTTATCGAACTTTTCCCGGGCGTTGGCGATGGATTCATTGGCCAGCCCCAATATTTCGGGGGTGGAGCGGTGGTTGATCTCCAGCTTGAATAGCTTTACATCCGGATAAACCTTGGGGAAATTGATAATGTTCTTGAAATGCGCCCCGCGGAAACTGTAGATCGACTGGCTGTCATCCCCCACCACCATGATGTTGCGGTGTTTTGCGGCCAGGATATCGACGATCCGGGCCTGGAGAAGATTGGTGTCCTGATATTCATCCACCAGCACATGCAGGAATTTTTTTGCATACCGCTCGGCAACCTCAGGATTTTCAGATAACAGCTTCCACCAGTAAAAAAGGAGATCGTCAAAATCCATGAGATTGTGTTTGCGCTTGCGCTCCCGGTAAAGCTTATAGACACCCTCGATCTCTTCCGTCAAGGATTCAAACTGAGAATAATTATAGGCAATGACGTCGACAAGCTTTCGGCTCGTGTTCGTGGCCAGGCCAAAGATGGATTGGAGGGAATCCCCTTTAGGAAAACGCCGCGCTTTGACGTCGATCTTGGCCTCGCCGATACAGGAATCGATCAGGTCTTTCGAGTCCCCCCGGTCCAAAATGGTGTAATTCGACTCGTAACCAATGAGCTTAGCATGTTTGCGGAGAATAACGTTCCCTACATGGTGGAAAGTTCCGCCCCAGATCCCTTTGACGTCACGCTTCAGCAAAAGCTCGACCCGGGAAAGCATTTCGCGGGCGGCTTTATTGGTAAAGGTGACCAAAAGAATGCGGTCCAAAGGAATGCCGGATTCAACCAGATAGGCGACCCGATAAGTGACCGTCCGGGTCTTGCCGGAGCCGGCCCCGGCGATCACCAGCATGGGGCCGCCGGAAGCCGTCACCACGGGCAGCTGCTCCTCGGTTAATTCCTCTGGGTAATTGATGCGGAAATTCTTCGCCGCAGCAAAATGGGTTTTCAGAACGTATTTGCGGGGCACGATGCAGTTATTATACCATTTCGAGGCTGATATCTAAAGCCTTGGGGGAATGCGTCAGCGCTCCGACCGAGATCGCGTTCACCCCGGTCTTTGCGATCTTTCTCACCGTCTTCAAATTAACTCCCCCCGAAGCCTCCGTCCAGACTTTAGCCTTCTTGCACAATTTAACCGCTTTACGTAAAGTTTTAACTCTCATGTTGTCTAGAAGAATCTTTTTCGTTCCCGCCTTGATCGCCTTCTTGACTTGAGCGACAGTTTTTGCCTCTACCTCTATTGCCCTCTTTCCCTTAAAGGCCTTAACGGCCTTCTCAATTCCCCCGGCGAGAGAGATGTGGTTGTCCTTGATCAGCACGGCGTCATACAAGCCCATGCGATGATTGGTCCCGCCGCCCATCCTGACGGCGTATTTTTCCAGCGCCCGCAGCCCGGGCGTGGTCTTCCTGGTATCAAGGATCAAGGTGCGGGGGGCGAGGGACGAGAATTTTTGGGTCAGGGTCGCGATCCCGGAAAGCCGTTGCAGAAAGTTCAACGCCACCCGCTCTCCGGTCAGGATCCCCCGGGCCGGACCGGAAACAACCGCAAGAATTTTTCCCTTTTTGACCCTTGCCCCATCTTTGACCTTGGGAATAAATTTTATCCTTCGGTCGACCTGCCGGAAAACTTCTTTGGTCACCGAAAGTCCGGCAATTACCCCCGATTCCTTGGCCAAAACTCTTCCCCTGGCTTTTGCGCTGCTTGTAACTGTTCTTTGAGTAGTGATATCGCCCGACCCGATATCCTCGCGTAACGCCAATTTTACAATTTGCTGCACGTTCATCTTAGAAGCACCCATACCAGATAATAATAGAACACAGGGGCCGCCAGAATAAAGCTGTCTATGCGGTCCAGCACCCCGCCGTGCCCGGGAACAAGGTTCGAGGAATCTTTCACCCCGGCGTCCCGCTTGATCATGGACTCGAAGAGGTCGCTCAGCTGGGCCGCGACCCCCATCACCGCCCCCAGAATCAAAGAGTGGGCAGCGTCAAACCCCGCATAATAACCGAAGATCCAGGCCGCACTCAAACAGAAGACAAAGCCCGCTACCGCTCCTTCAATGCTCTTCTTGGGGGAAACTGACGGCAGAAGCTTATGCTTGCCAAAAGCAGTCCCAAAAATAAAGGCCACGATATCCAGCGCCCAGATCGTGCCCATCATGAACAACAAATATGCTCCCCTGTCGGTCAACGCCCGGATAAAGAGGAAGTAGCTGAAAAACCATCCGATGTAAATCATCCCCAGCAAAGTCACGCCGATATCCGCGATCGCATTCTTGGGCCGTTTCAAGAACAGGACCGAGATCATGGTTATCATCACCGCCCCGGTCAGGATCGCGGAATGGGCCGGCTCCCAGTTCTTTTTCAGGGCATAATAGGCGAAAACTATGAAAAAAACCGTAAAGAAATTCCCGACCCAGTAAGCCGGATTAAAGTCCCTGATCTTCATCATATTGTAAAATTCATTGATGGAAACTACGGCCAAGGCCAGGATCAGGATCAAAAAGGCAAGCCCTCCGAAGTAAGTGCAGGCCACGACAATTGGGGCCGTGACCAATGCGGTAAGGACCCTAGGAAGCATTTATCTGCTCCTCTGTCTTACCAAATTTTCTAACCCTCCTCTGATAGTCTTCAATGGCCTCCTTTAGCTCCTCTTTCCTGAAATCCGGCCAGAGCACCGGCGTTACATGGATCTCCGCGTAGGCGATCTGCCAGAGCAGAAAATTTGAGACCCGCATCTCGGAAGCGGTGCGGATCAATAGGTCCGGGTCGGGAATGTTCTTCGTGTAAAGGAATTTACCGAAGCCCGTTTCGTCAATCGTCTTCCGTTCTTCGTCAATAATCGCCTGGACCGCGTCAACGATCTCCGCGCGACCGCCATAATTGACCATGACATTCAAAGTGATGCGCTTGTTGTTTTTCGTTTTTTCCATGGTTTTTTCCATTTTTTCTTGGAGCAGAGAGGAGAATTGCGAAATCCTCCCCAAAAAGTTGACCTTGACCTGGTTAGCCGTAAGCTCATCGATCTCACGGTCGATGGTTTCCGAGAAAAGATTCATGAGGAAATCCACTTCTTCCTTGGGCCGCCGCCAGTTCTCGGTGGAAAAAGCGTAAACCGACAGATATTTTACGCCGAACTCCGCGCAGGCCTTGAGGACAACCCGCAACGACTCCGCCCCCTCCCGATGACCGGCAATGCGGGGAAGACCCTTTTCTTTTGCCCAGCGGCCGTTGCCGTCCATAATGATCGCGATGTGTTGGGGGACGTTCTGCGGGTCCAGCTCAGACCTCCATGATTTCCTTCTCTTTGGCGGAAAGCAGCTTGTCAATCTCAGCGCAGTACTTGTTGGTCAGGTCCTGGATCTTCTTATCCAGCACCTTTTCATCATCTTCGGTAATTTCTTTTCCGCTTTTCTGCTTTTTCAGGCTTTCGTTCGCTTCGCGCCGGACATTGCGTACAGCAACCTTTGCTTCCTCCGCCTCTTTCTTGACCTTTTTCACGAGCTCTTTCCTTCGCTCTTCTGAAGGTTCGGGAAGCATAAGGCGAATCACTCCCGCCTCGCGCTTGGGATTGATCCCCAGATCCGAGGTCAGGATCGCTTTTTCGATCTCGGGCGAGGCGTTTTTGTCGTAAGGAGTGATCAGGAGCTGTCTCGGCTCCGGCACCGAGACCGATGCCAATTGCTTCAAGGGAACGGCCGCCCCATAATAATTGACATTGACATGGTCAAGCAAGGAGGGGTTGGCGCGCCCCGTCCTCACCCCGGCAAAATTTCTTTTCAGGACCTCGATCGCTCTCAGCATTTTGGTTTCGCTTTCCTTTACCGCATCCTGCATATTACCTCTTGCCCTCCTTTTCAACCTTGACCAGGGTTCCAACCTCTTTTCCCAAGGCTGCCTTCCTGATATTCCCGCGCTTGGTCAGGTCCAAAACGATAATCGGGATCCGATTCTCCATGCAAAGGGAGGCAGCGGTGCTGTCCATGACTTTCAAGCGCTTGCGAATGACCTGCATATGCGTGATGCTCTTGAATTTTTTCGCCTCTGGATGAAGCACCGGGTCTTTATCATATACTCCGCCGACCTTGGTGGCTTTCAATATTACGTCCACGTCCAGCTCGGCCGCCCGCAAGGCCGCCGTAGTATCGGTGGAAAAATAGGGGTTCCCTGTTCCCGCCGCAAGGATCACCACCCTTCCCTTCTCCATGTGCCGCATTGCCCTTCTCCGGATAAAGGATTCGGCAATCGCCCGCATCTCGATGGCGGTCTGGACCCGGCAAGCGACCTGCATCCTTTCCAGCGCATCCTGCAGCGCCAGGGAGTTGATGACCGTGGCCAGCATGCCCATGTAGTCGCCGGTAGCGCGGTCGACCCCCTTCACTGCCCCCGAAACACCGCGGAAGATGTTTCCGCCCCCCACCACAATGGCGATATCGACCCCGAGCCTGCGCACGCTCTTTATTTCTTCTGCCAGAACATTTAAAATCTCGAGGTCGATGCCGTATTTTTGCTTGCCGCCAAAGACTTCGCCCGAGAGCTTGAGAAGGATGCGTTTGTACTTAGCCATTTAGCTTGCCCTTTCCTTGAAAATATACTATAATTTCAGCAAATGTCAATACTCTTCCCGTATCTAGAGCTGGCGGCGTCCCTTTTTATTTTGCTGCTTTGTTTTCAGATCTTCACCCGCCATTATGAGAACAAGGTCGCGCGGTTCTTCGCCCTCTTTGCGCTCGTGGCCTTCTTGGCTGCGGTTTTTGAATACTCTCTGCGCATCGCCTTTACTCTGGAATTTGCCCGGGACCTGAACCGGATTGCCGCTTCCCTCTGGGCTTTTGTCTTTGCCATGTTCGCTCATTTTTGTTTTATTTTCGCCAAAAAGAACCGTTTCTTAAAAAACCCTCTTTCGCGCGTCTTTTTCTATCTCCCGGCAACCGCCCTAACTGGACTTTTCTTTTTCACAAATTTGATGTACACGCGCTACGAGATCTGGTCGATCGGGATCGTCAGCCAGCCTTCGCCTCTCTACTGGCTTTTCGCCGCTCATACCATTTTCTATTCGCTGCTGGGGATCGTCATGCTTTTCTGGTTTGGCGCAACCACGCCGCAGAAGTTTGAAAGGGCCCAGGCGAATTTGATCGCTTTCGGCTCCCTCCTCCCGCTAATAATCGGCTCTCTTACTGATGAGCTGCTGCCCCTCATTCTCGGGGCAAGGACCATTATCCCCACTTGCGTTTTTTCGATCGCTCTTATGAACTTTTTTATTTACATCGCCATGCGGCGCTACAGTCTTTTCGCCATCTCCCCCTCTCTGGCCGCGGATGTCATTCTCGCCACCATGCCCAACGCCCTCTTGGCCACGAATATCGAGGGCAAGATCATGTTCGTCAACGAAGAGGCCTCCCGTCTCTTCAGCGCGCCGGCAGAAAAGCTGGAGGGGAAGGCGCTCTCTTCCCTTTTTAAAAATCGGGAGAAATATGACCAGCTTTATTATGAAGTGGTCGACCAAAAAAAGGAGCTTTTAAGATTTGAGGCGGAACTGGTTGATCCGCTGGGGCAGCTCATCCCCGCCCTGGTCAACGCCAACCTCTTAAAGGACAAGGTCGTCGGCGATACCATCGGGATCATCTTTGTGGTGCGGGACGTCCGGGGATAGCTTAATCCTTCCATGAAAGACCGGTCTTTTGTTTTCCCAAAAGAATATGATGTGATCGTCATCGGTGCCGGACACGCCGGGATCGAGGCCGCACTGGCTTCCGCCCGCCTCGGCTGCCAAACCCTTCTCTTGACCATGAATGTCGACACCATCGCCTTCATGTCCTGCAATCCGGCGATGGGAGGGCCCGCTAAAAGCCAGCTCATCCGAGAAGTCGATGCTTTGGGCGGACAGATCGGGATCTCCACCGACCTGACCTTTCTCCAGGTGAAAATGCTCAACACCAACAAAGGCCCGGCGGTCCAGGCCCTGCGCGCCCAGTCCGACCGCAAGCAGTATCATCGCGTGATGAAAAAGCTTCTTGAGGAACAGGAAAATCTGGATCTTAAACAGGGAATAGTAGAAGAAATCCTAGTGGCCAAGGCCGGGGGCAGAAGGCCGGAGGTTAGAGGCGTCAGGACTAAATTGGAAACGGTTTATCACGGCAAAACAGTTGTCGTCACCACCGGGACCTTTCTCAACGGCGTGATCCACACCGGCATGGTCCACATGGAGGCGGGGCGAGCGGGCGAGTTCCCGGCTAAAGGGCTCTCAAAAAGCCTGGCTTCACTGGGTCTTCGCCTGGGGAGGTTAAAGACCGGAACGCCAGCGAGGTTGAACCGGAGGTCGATCGACTTTTCAAAGATGACCATCCAGCCCGGCGACGAAAAGATCCGCTTCTTCTCTTTTATCTGGGAATACGCCCAGTATGGCCTCTCCGGTCTTCCTAACAACCTAACCACCCAACAACCTCAGATCCCGTGCTACCTAACCTGGACCAATAAGAAAACCCACAAGATTATCAAGGATAATCTCAGGCGTTCCCCTCTTTTCCAAGGAAAGATCAAGGGGATTGGTCCCCGCTACTGCCCTTCTATCGAAGACAAAGTGGTCCGCTTCCCGGAAAAAGAAAGCCAGCAGTGCTTTATTGAGCCCACCGGCCGCGACACTCTGGAAATGTACGCCCAGGGGATGAACACCAGCCTGCCTGCCGATGTTCAGCTTGCCATGTTCCAGACCATGCCGGGGTTGGAAAAGGTCGAGATCATTCGCCCGGGCTATGCGGTTGAATACGATTATGTCCCCTCTTCCCAGCTCAGGCATACCCTGGAAACCAAGGAGATCTCGAGACTTTTCTGCGCCGGCCAGATCAATGGCACTTCCGGCTATGAGGAGGCCGCCGCGCAGGGGATCATTGCCGGCATAAATGCGGCCAGGAAAAACCAGGCAAAGGAGCCCCTGATTCTGGGAAGAGAGGATAGCTACATCGGGACCCTCATCGATGATCTCATCACCAAAGAGATCGAAGAGCCTTACCGCATGCTCACTTCCCGTTCCGAATACCGCCTGCTGCTCCGCCAAGACAATGCGGACCTGAGGCTGACTGAAAAGGGATACGGGGTCGGCCTGATCTCAAAAAAGAGACATAACTGCTTTCTGAAAAAGCGGCAAGCGATCGAGGATGCACGAAGGATCTCTCCTGAAGTTTCCGAGCAGATCGATATCTCAAAGAAATACGCGGGCTACATTAAGCGGCAGCTGGAGCAGATCGAAAGATTCAAGAGGCTGGAGCACAAAGCCATCCCCCCCAGCTTGGATTTCAAAAATCTTCACGGGGTATCCCGGGAAGCCCGTCATAAACTAGAAAGGCTTCGACCGGTTTCTATCGGCCAGGCCTCGCGCATCGCCGGCGTCTCACCGGCGGACCTCTCAGCCCTGCTCATCCACCTGGAAACATATAGACGCCAATCCCGGGCTGTGGTAAAATAACGCGTTATGTCCAAACGCTTCAGGAGGTGGGAAAAATGAGAAAAATGGTTGCGCTCGTACTGACTCTTGCTTTCCTAGGAGGCATTGCCTCCGCGGCAACCTTCACCAATATCGGCTTTATCGATGTGCAGAAGGTCTTCCGTGAATACAAGGCAACGGAAAAGGCCCAGGAAGAACTGAGCAAGCAGGAAGAAGCCTTTAAAAAGGAATTTGAAGAAAGCCAGGAAAAACTGGAAAAAGCGGAAAAAGAAGGCAAGTCCACAGAAGAACTGGAGAAAATGAAGAAAGAGTTCGAAGAAAAGCTCGCGCCCAAAAGGGACAGCCTCCTTATGCTCAACCAGCAGCTTTCCGGGAAGCTCCAGCTGGAGATCCTGGAGTCCGTCAAAAAGGTCGGCAAAAAGGTCGGCATCGACATTGTTCTGGATAAACAGGTCGTGATCACCGGGGGAATGGACCTGACCGAAATGGTGATCAACGAACTGAATAAATAGAACTACCCACCGCAAGTGAAGCTAAAAGAGCTTGCCAAACTCGTTTCCGGCAATATCACAGGGAACGGGGAGCTGGACATCCAAAGAGTAGCCCCGCTGGAAGAGGCCAAGGACGGTGACCTGGCCTTTGTGCTGGACAAAAAGCATCTTGCCTCTGCCCTGAAGTCTAAGGCCTCCGCCCTCGTCGTCCCCCCCAAAACGAAAGTCAACGGGAAATCGGCGATCATGGTTGACAACCCCCGTTACGCCATGGCCCAGATCCTGCCTCGGTTTGCTAAAAAGGCAGAGGTCAGGCCCAACATCCATCCATCCGCAGTCATCGCTAAAAGCGCCAAGATCGGTAAAGGCGTGACCATTTATCCTTTTGTTTATATTGGAGAGAACTGTGAGGTCGGCGATGACAGCATCATTCACCCCTCGGTCACCCTTTATGATGAGGTAAAGGTCGGGAAACGGGTCATCCTCCATTCGGGGGCGCGCATTGGGATCGATGGCTTTGGATACGTTCAAGAGAAAGGAAAGCACGTCAAGATCCCCCAGATCGGGACCGTCATCATTGAAGACGACGTTGAGATCTACGCCAATGTCTGCATCTCACGCGCGACCATCGGCTCGACCATCATTGGCACCGGAACAAAGATCGACAGCCTTAGCCATATCGCCCACAACTGCAGGATCGGCAAGAACTGCGCGATCGTGAGCCTGGTGGGTTTTGCCGGCTCGGTAACTTTAAAAGATAATGTCTACGTGGCCGGCCAGGCAGGGTTTAACGGCCATATCACGGTGGGAGAAAATACGGTGGTCATGGCCCGGGCGGGCGTCACCAAAGATATCCCGGCCAATTCATTTATATCGGGATTCCCGGCGCAGGATCACAGCAAGGAAATGGAGCTTCAGGCCGCGCTCCGCCGTTTAGCAAAAAAGGCTAACCCCTCGTCGTGAGCGAACTTGTCCCGAGCGCAATCGAGGGAGTCGAACGATGAAGGTCGCCCTCTTTTCAAATTCCTACCTTCCCTACCTCAGCGGGATCACCCTTTCGATCAAGACCCTCAAGGATGAGCTGCGGCATCTTGGACATACCGCCTATGTGGTTGGCCCCTGGTACCCCGGCCTAACCGAAGACGCCCCCAAAGTGCTGCGCCTGCCCTCCCTGCCCGCAACCTACCCTGGATACCGCTTTGTTGTCCCCTATTCTCCGGCGGTTTTCTCCACCTTAAAAAAAGAACAGATCGAGCTGATCCATGCCCATCAGCCCTTCGGGGTCGGTCTTGCCGCCCTCTTTTTAGCAAGAAGAATGAAAATCCCCTTCGTATACTCCTTTCACACCCTTTTCTCCCGGTATGTCCACCACGCACCGGTCATTCCGCAGCGGCTTGCGAAATGGGCGGTCGCGGTCTATCTGTCTTTTTTCTGCCGGCAGGCGGACACGGTCATTGTCCCTTCAGAAATGGTGCGCCGGCTTCTGGTTTCAAGAAAGGTCAAGAAGCCGATCGAGGTGATCCCAACCGGTATCAAATTACGAAAAATAAAACAGAGAAAAGAGATCGGCAACCAAAGGTTAAACATCAGAAAAAAGCATCAAATCCCATCGGATGCAAAGATCCTGCTTTATTCCGGAAGATTGTCAGAGGAAAAGAACGTTCCCTTTCTCCTTAATGCTTTTCCCCTTATCCGCGGCCAGAATAAGAACCTCTATTTTATTCTGGTCGGCGGCGGCCCCAAGGGAATAGAATACCGGACCATTGCCAAAGATGACCATGTGATCTTTACCGGCCAGATCCCGCACGCCGAGGTCCTCGATTATTATCTGGCTTCTGACCTTTTCATCTATGCCTCTATCACTGAAACCCAGGGGCTGGTCCTGACCGAAGCCAAGGCCTGCGGCCTGCCGGTGGTCGCCCTCTTCGGCGGAGGGATATCGGATGTGATCGAAAGCGGGATCGATGGATATATCGTCAGGCGCGACCAGAAGGCGTTTGTTGAACACGTGCTACGGCTGTTAAAGGATGATAATCTGCGCCGGCACATGTCGATCAAGGCGGAGGAGGACGCGCATGACCGATTCTCCTCGGTCGCGGTTGCAAAAAGGGTCGAAAGTGTCTATAATTCTCTCATCACAAAAAGGGGTGAGTCCTGATGTTTGGAAGTTGGAAATTAGGATTTGGGATTTGTTTAGGATTTTGGATTTTGAGCCTTGGATTTCAGGCCTGGGCCTATCCCCAGGTCTTCCCCTCCCCCGCCGTCAATGGACCGAGCGGCGTGGTGCGGATCCCCTCTGCCGATGTCATTCCCTACAAGAATTTCAATCTCGGGGCGGACTTTGGCGCTCGTTTCCTCCCCTCTTTTTCCAGCACGGAGTCAACCGTTTTCTACAAAATGAACCTCGGCACCTTTCACGGGGTTGAGCTCGGGATCGTGGGGGGAACAGAAAAGGAGTCCGACAAGCTCCGCGAGGGGGTCTTCGTCAATATGAAGCTTTCGCTTTCCACCGGCGAAGAACCCTATCCGCTGCTTTTGGCGATCGGGATTGAAAACCTCTTCTCTTACACCCAGACGGATGTCTACATGGTCGCCACCAAATATCTCAAGCAGGGCCCGCGGCTCACTTTCGGGTTCATGGCGGACTTTCCGGAGAACAAGTTCCGGCCGCTGGGGGTCGCAGGGATCGAGCTCCCGCTCGCCGACACCCTGTTTATTACCAGCGATCTTCTGGCGGGAGAGACCCTCTTCCAGGTAAATGGCGGGGTAAGGCTTTATTTTACCCCCATTTTTTCGCTCAACGCCGCTGCCTTGAACGTCTTCGATAACACGGAAGCAAAGAATAAGAGGGCCGCTCTGATCGGCTTCAGCTGGGCGAATCCGTTCTAATGGCTGAAGAATTTATTCGACCGGCGATAAAAGGGCTCAAGGAATATATTCCCGGCAAGACTCCGAAAGAGGCCGGGGTGGCCAAGCTTTCCTCCAACGAAAACCCGTTCGGCCCTTCCCCTAAAGCGCTTGAGGCCATCGCGGCCGAAACCAAAAATCTCCAGGTCTATCCGGACCAAAAGTCGACCCTTCTGCGGGAAGCACTGGCCAAGAAGCTCGGTGTTTCTGATGACTGCATCATCTGCGGCAATGGCTCTGACGACATCATGCAGGTCATCGGCGCGACCTACCTGAACCCCGGAGACGAAGTGGTCATCTCCAAAAACACCTTCAGCATTTATGAACTGGTCGCCCGGATCTTTGATGGAAAGATGGTTTTTGTCGGCCTGAAAAATTACGAGATCGACCTGGAAGGGATTGCAAAAGCTGTCACCAATAAGACCAAGATCGTCTGGCTCACCAATCCCAACAACCCGACTGGGACAATTTTTACCGCTTCGCAGTTCGACTCCTTCTTAAAAAAGATCCCGGAAAGCGTTTTGGTCGTGGTTGATGAGGCCTATGCTGAGTTTGTTGAAAGCAAGGAGTTCCCCGACAGCTTGAAATACGTGAAAGAGGGAAAGAGCGTCGTTGTTCTGCGCACCTTTTCCAAGTTTTACGGCTTGGCCGGGCTCCGTGTCGGCTACGGCATTGCCCGAAAAGAGCTAATCGCCCCCATGTTCAAGGCCAAGATGCCTTTTAACGTCAGCCGCCTGGCGCAGGCCGGGGCCAAAGCGGCTTTGGAAGACAAACCCTTCCTGGATAAAACTTATAAAAATAATGTGGAAGGCAAGAAATATTTATACGCGGAACTGGATAAACTTGGACTGGAATACAAAAAGACCGAATCTAATTTTATTTTTATTAATCTGAAAAAGCCGGCAGATCAGTTGTTCATAGAGATGATGAAACAAGGGGTAATCATTCGGCCGCTGACCTCTTTTGGTCTACCCCAATCAATCCGGGTTTCAATTGGAACAAAAGAACAGAATCAAAAGCTTATCAAGGCGCTGGAAAAATCCTGCAGATAGCAGTCGGAAGGCCGCATCTCACCAGTTCTTTTTTATATACCGCAGGTCCCCATCCCAATTTGTGTAGCTGAAATGGATCTTGTTCTCGTTGTCCACGACGATAGAGCTGAAATTGCCCCCTTCAGTTGTAAGGACATCGGTCGTCCACGAACCAGCGCTGCCATAAGCATATTTAAAATCATCTGATGTTACATCCTTGTAAACGATGTAGATGGTGTTGCTGCTGTCTCTGGCAATAGAGTTATATCTACCAACATCGTTCGTGGAGTCAACTGTCTCTGTGTGCCAGCCGCCTCCATCTTTATATGCGTATTTTAGATCGTCGCTGGTATCATTATAATAACTGATATGCGGGTAGCCGCTGCTGTCTAAGGTAATAGAATTATATTTACCAACATTTGCGGTTGCCTCTACGGTTTCGATATGCCAGCCGGTTCCATCCTTATATGCGTATTTAAGATCATATTCGGGACCGCTACCCCAATAATAATAACTAATATGCGGATAATTACTGCCGTCAAGAGCCATTGATATTTCTCCATAGCCGTTAGCCAAGTTTTCAATGGTTGTGACATTAGTCCATGGACCGCTTCCAGACGTCCCGGAGACATACCTGACCTCGTGAGGGCCGGATATGGTTCTATAAAGATAAGCAATATGTATGGTGCTGTCGCTGCCTATGGCAATTGAATTGTGTGCTCCTTCCCATATATTGCCCGAGGTGTCCTGGGCATATTCCAGGTCAAAGGGGCTATCTGTGTAGGCATGCCTAAGCCCCTTATTCCCCCATTTATCGTGATAACTAATGTGGATTTTATTGTTATCGTTTGTGTCCACCGCGATAGAGTTGTCCTCATCGCTCCCCACCGTCATCGAATCGTCAACCGCTTCGAGTGTCCAAGTCCCGTTTGTTTTTGCCGTGTAATATAAGTTACCTGAGTTCCAATCTGCAAAGCTAATATGTGGCTTATTGTTGCTGTCTACGGCTATTGCGTTAAAATCTGCGCCTATGCCGCCGCCGTGGTCGCTGGGGGTTTCTCCAGTAAATTGCTCCCCGGCTGTTGTGGTGGTGGTCGAGGTTGTGGTGGTCGTGGTGGTGCTTGAAGTAGTCGTTGGAAAAGTGATCGTGGTACTTGTCAGCTCGGGGGCGGTGGATGTGGTCGTGCTTGCCAGCTCAGGGGCCGTGGATGTGGTGGTAGATGCCAGCTGGGGCGCCGTGGTGGTTGTTTCCTCAGGCAAAGTCGAGGGGACCAGCTCTTCCTTGTCTTTTCCACAACCATAAAACAACAATGCCCCTGTTATGACTATCGCTAGAAGAAGAGTGATAATAAGAAGGGCCTTTCTTTTGGTGTCCATCGCCTAAAATACTACGATTCTTTCTCCCAACTGTCAAGAGAGCGCGGCTACTTGCACAAATCCTTTAAAAAGCTATAATTGATTGATGCCCAAAAGAACCCCTCTTTACGAACAACATCTGAATCTCAGCGCCAAAATGGTCCCCTTTGCCGGCTGGGAAATGCCGGTTTCCTATCCGGCGGGGATCATCGCCGAACACAACGCCGTCAGGAACTCGGTCGGTATCTTTGACATCGGACACATGGGCTTGATCAAGATCGAAGGCGAAGACGCCCTGACCCTGATCCAGAAAGCCGCCACCAATGACGCCTCCAAGCTCGAGCTTCATCAGTGCCAGTATTCGATCCTCTGTAATGAAGCCGGCGGGACCGTGGACGACATCCTGGTCTACAAGCTCCCCATGCTTTATCTGATCGTCTGCAACGCCAGCAACACGGAAAAAGTCCTGGCCTGGCTCAAGAAGCAGGCGAAAGGATTCAAGCAGGCAGACGTTTCCCCTTACGAAAATTACTGCATGCTTTCCATCCAGGGCCCCAAGGCGGAAGAGGTGGTGGCAGAAACATTAGATGTGCCGCTCAAAGACCTAAAGCACAACCACACCCTGTGGTGGAGAGATATCATTGTTTCCCGCACCGGCTATACCGGCGAGGACGGCCTGGAGCTCATTGTCGCCAAAAAAGAAACTGAGAAGATCTGGGATCTGTTCGTTAATCAGAAAATCCAGCCCTGTGGACTGGGCGCGCGTGACACGCTGCGGCTCGAAGCCGGGCTTCCCCTTTACGGCCACGAGTATGACGATCGAACCTCCCCCCTCGAAGCCGGCTACGGCTGGGCGGTGAAATTCGATAAAGGGGGTTTTATCGGCAGGGATGCTTTGTTAAAACAAAAGGCGGCCGCCCCCGGAAGAAAACTGGTAGGGCTCGAGCCTGAAGGAAGATCGATCCCACGCGCTGGAGACTCGGTATTCGACACCGAAGGGTCCAAGCAGATCGGAAAAGTAACCAGCGGAACCTTTTCTCCAACCTTCAGAAAACCCATCGCCCTGGCTTATCTAGCCGCAAAAGAAACCGCCGTCGGCAATTTGGCCCAAGTTGAGATCCGGGGCAACAAAGCGCCGGCAAAAGTTGTTGCTAAAACCTTTTATAAGAGATAAAATATCAGCTGTTGTCAAAAGGAGGGATCCCAATGTCTTTAAATAATCTGGATGTTAAAAGGATCTATTACTACGCGGTATGCATCATGGCCTTTTTCGTGCTGATGTGGGGAACGGTTGACCTGGCAAGCTCCTCCATCGGCCTTTTCAGCATCAAGGGCTCTTTTTCTTCGTTCACCACCCCGCCCAGCGAAGCTCCCCTTGCCTCCGAAAAGGGGGAGCAATTCTTTGATGCTTATTATCAGAGAAAAATGCTCTTTGACCGCCTTTGGGATAGTGTGGCCCGCATTGTTGTCTCGGGAATAATCTTCGCTTACTTCAGGTTTACCGCCAACAAGCTGGAGAAACAAACATGAGCGAGCTCTCTTTTCCGGAAAACCTAAAATACAGCAAGGAACACGAGTGGGTGAAGGCGGAGGGAAATATCGCCACGGTTGGGGTCTCCGCTTATGCCCAGGACCAGCTTGGAGACGTCGTCTACGTGGAGCTGCCTAAGGAAGGCAAAGAGCTTAAGGCCATGGAAGAAATGGGAGTAGTCGAGTCGGTAAAATCCGTTTCTTCAATCTACTGCCCGATTGCCGGCAAGGTGATCGAGATCAACTCAGCGCTCAATAACCAGCCGCAACTGGTCAACGAGGACCCTTATGGCAAGGGCTGGATGATAAAGGTGGAGATGAGCGGCGCCCAGGATCTCAGCCCCCTGCTTTCGGCGGCAGACTATAAAAAGCTTCTCGAAAAATAACAGCCAAATGAACTACGTTCCCAATTCAGCTGACGACCGCCAAGGCATGCTGGCTGCGCTGGGCGCCCCTTCCATTGCAGCCCTCTTCCAGGACATCCCGGAAAAGGTCAGGTTAAAGAAAGGGCCCGTACTTCCCCCGCCTTTATCCGAACCAGAACTGCTGGAAGAGCTTGCCCAGGCCAGTGCTGAAAATACTTCTGCCTCACCCTTTCTGGGCGGCGGCTGTTACCGGCATTTTGTCCCGAGCATGGTAAAACACATCATCGGCCGCTCTGAATTCTACACCGCCTACACCCCCTATCAGGCTGAGGCCAGCCAGGGGATCCTGCAGGCAATTTATGAATACCAGACCATGCTCTGCGAACTGACCGGCATGGATGTGGCCAACGCCTCCATGTATGATGGAGCGACCGCCCTGGTTGAAGCCGCTTTTCTTGCCTGTCGCGTGACCGGGAGAAAAGAGATCGTGGTTTCTTCCGCGGTCCATCCTGCTTACCGCAAGGTTCTGCGGACCTATGCGAAAGGCGCGGACCTGGCGGTAAAAGAGGTTCCCTATACCGCCGAAGGTCTAACTGGTGACGTGGGACGGGAGACGGAAGACGGAGCCGCCTGTGTGATCCTTCAGCAGCCGAATTTCTTCGGTAATATCGAGCCTACCAACCAGCTAGCTGATGCCATTCATTCCCGGGGGGCGCTGTTCGTCGTTTGTGTTGACCCCATCTCTCTGGGGATCCTCACTCCCCCCGGAAAATACGGAGCAGACGTTGCGGTGGGTGAAGGCCAGTCATTAGGGAATCCCCCTTCGTTTGGCGGTCCGGAGCTGGGGCTCTTCGCGGCAAAGAAGGAGTTTTCCCGGCAGATGCCGGGAAGGATCGCCGGTCAGACCGTGGACGCGGAAGGAAAACGCGGTTTCTGCCTAACCCTCCAAACCCGCGAACAGCATATCCGCCGGGAGCGCGCCACGTCAAACATCTGTAGCAATGAAGCCCTGGCCGCACTGGCGGCGGCGGTCTATCTTTCAACCATGGGCAAAGCCGGTTTGCGCAAAGTGGCAGAGCTCTGTCTGCAAAAGGCCAATTACCTGAGAAGAAAGATTCGCTCTTCTTCCCTGCTTTTCCCTGGCGCTCCCTGCTTCAAAGAGTTTGTGGTCAAAACCAAAAAAGAAGTGGGGGTTGATCTTTCTTGCTTTTATCCGGAGCTTAAGGGATGGAGGTTGATCTGCGTGACCGAACTCGCCCGGAAGAAAGACTTAGACGCACTCGTCAAGGCCCTCTAGCCGGCCTCTCGGTCAAACTTTTTCTTCTTCCTTGACTACACGTGCCAGATCCGCCAAATAATCCCCTGAATCCAGGCGCACGAGCCGGACCCCTTTGGCGTAGCGTCCCTGGGTTGAGATCCCCTTAGCCTCCTGGCGCATCATGGTCCCCTTGCCGGTCACAAACAGAAGCTCGTCATCTTTATGAATGAACATCATCTTGCCGACCTCGTCCTTGTCGCGCAGCTTAATGGCGATATGCCCCTTGCCGCCCCGGCTCTGGGCGCCAAACTCCTTGATGGGCATGCGTTTGCCGTATCCATCCGCGGAAACCGCCAGCAGGTCCTGGCCGGTTTCAACAATGTCCATGGAAACGACCTTGTCCCCTTTGCCCAAACGAATGCCCCTTACTCCGGCCGCAGCCCGGCCCATGGGCCGCACGTGCTTTTCGCTAAAGCGGATCAGAAGGCCCTTGGCGGTCCCCAGAATGATCTCCTGTTTGCCGTTGGTCATGCGCACCCAGCGCAGCTCATCCTGGTCTTTTAATTTGATGGCGATGATGCCGGTGCGGCGGATATTGGCAAAATCTTCCAAAGAGACCTTCTTTATCATCCCGTTGCGAGTGGCCATTGCCAAGAAAAGCGTCTTCTCAAATTCCCTGACCGGAACCGCCGCAGTAACCACCTCTCCCATGGAGAGCTCAAGAAAGTTTGCAATTGACTGCCCTTTCCCCGCCCGGGAAGCCTCTGGCAGCTCATAGGTCTTTACTTTATAAACCTTGCCCCGGTTGGTAAAAAAGAGCAAGTGCGAAAGGGTCGAACAGGTGAAGAGTTTATCAATTTCGTCTTCGCCGCGGGTGGTCATGCCCGCCACCCCTCTCCCTCCCCTCTTCTGGGAACGAAAGACGGAGATCGGCATTCTTTTTACGTATCCGTCCCGGGTGATCAACACCGCCACCTCGGCCTCTTCGATCAGCTCCTCCTCTTCGATCTCCTCCGCCTCGCCGGCAATTTTAGTGGCGCGCTCGCCGGCGTACTTTTCTTTTATCTCCCCGAGCTCCTTCTTTACTACGCCGAGAATCTTCTTTTTGCTGCTTAAAACATCCTTTAGCTCAGCGATCTTCTTTTTGAGCTCCCGGTATTCCTCTTGGAGTTTGTGGGTCTCAAGCTGGGTCAGCTTTTGCAGGCGCATATCCAGGATGGCCTGGGCCTGGGCCTGGGAAAGCTTGTACTTTTTCATCAAGCCGGTCCTGGCATCCTCTACCGACTTGGACTTTTTGATTAATTTTACGACCCCGTCAATGTCCTTCAGCGCAATGAGCAGCCCCTCTAGAATGTGGGCCTGCTCTTCGGCCTTGCGCAATTCGAACTTGATCCGGCGGGTGACGACCTCCTCTCGGTGTTTTACATACTGCTCCAGAATTTGTTTGAGGTTTAAAAGAAGCGGGGTCCCGTCGACCAGGGCGACCATGTTGATGCCAAAAGTGGTCTGAAGCTCGGTCCGTTTATAAAGTTGGTTTAGAACGATCTCCGGGTTCGAATCGCGCTTGATTTCGATGTAGATGCGCATTCCATCCCGGTCGGATTCGTCGCGCAGATCGGATATGCCCTTGATCTTCTTGTCTTTAACCTGCTCGGCAATGTCCTCGATCAAGGCGGCCTTATTTACCTGATAGGGAAGCTCTGTGACGATAAGGGCCTGTTTCCCGCCGCGCACATCCTCGGGCTCTACTTTTGCGCGCAGGGTAATAATGCCCCGGCCGGTCTCATATGCCTGTTTTACCCCTGCTTTCCCGCAAATGAAGGCCCCGGTGGGAAAATCCGGGCCTTTGATTATCTTGCAAAGCTCTGCCACGCTTATTTCCGGGTCGTCGATCAGCGCGACCGTTCCGTCGATCGCCTCCGCCAGGTTGTGGGGCGGGATATTTGTCGCCATGCCGACGGCGATCCCGGAGGACCCATTGATCAACAAGTTGGGGATCTTGGATGGAAGGACCAGGGGCTCTTCCAGGGACTCATCAAAGTTCGGCCCGAAATCAACCGTCTCTTTTTCGATGTCTGCCAGCATCTCCGCCGCGTGCTTGTGGAGGCGAACCTCGGTGTAGCGCATGGCCGCGGCAGAGTCGCCGTCGATACTCCCAAAGTTCCCCTGCCCGTCAATCAACAGGTAGCGCAGGGAAAAATTCTGCGCCATGCGGACCATGGCGTCATAAACTGCCATGTCGCCATGCGGGTGGTATTTTCCTAAAACTTCACCGACCACTCGGGCTGATTTCTTGTAGGGCTTGCCGGGCTGCATCCCCAACTCATCCATGGCAAATAAAATGCGGCGGTGAACCGGTTTAAGGCCGTCTCGAACGTCCGGGAGGGCGCGCCCCACGATCACGCTCATGGAGTAATCGATATAGGAGGTCTTCATCTCCTCTTCCAGGACGGCTGGCACAATTCTGGCGGTGTCCTGTTTGGGAATATTTTTCCCCCGGGCTTTTTTCGGCTCTTTTTCTTCGGTTTTTTTCTTTCTCGCCACGCTCGGTCCTTTTCTTCCTATACGTCCAGGCGCTTGACCAATTTAGCGTTGTCTTGGATGAACTGGCGCCTCGGCTCAACCTCGGTTCCCATCAATATCTTGAAGATCTCGTCCGCCTCTTCGGCATCTTCAAGCTCCACCCGGAGAAGGGTCCTGGTCTCCGGGTTCATAGTGGTTTCCCAAAGCTGCTCCGGATTCATTTCTCCCAGGCCCTTATAGCGCTGGATGTGCGCCCCCTCTTTACCTACCTTCTTTAGGCTCTTTTCGAGCTCCTTGTCGCTAAAGGCGTATTCCTGGGACTTTCCCTTTTTCACCAGATAAAGCGGAGGCTGGGCAATATACAAGTGCCCTCCTTCGATCAATCTGCGGGCATAGCGGAAAAAGAAGGTCAAAAGCAAGGTCCGGATGTGGGCCCCATCCACATCCGCATCGGTCATGATGACCACTTTGTGGTAGTTCAACTTTTTAAAAAATTCTTCCTGCGAGATCTCCTCTTTTTCTCCGTCCCCGCTCAGGCCGGAGATGACCCCCGCCCCGATAGCGGTGATCATGGTGCGAATCTCGTTTGAGGTCAGGATCTTGTCGATGCGGGCTTTCTCTACGTTCAATATCTTTCCGCGCAAAGGCAGGATCGCCTGAAAGCGGCGGTCCCGCCCCTGCTTGGCAGAGCCGCCCGCGCTGTCTCCCTCTACCAGGAAAAGCTCGCACTTGGCGGCGTTGGTTTCGGTGCAGTCCGCCAGTTTGCCGGGAAGGAGGGCGGTATCCAATGCAGATTTCTTTCTTTCCAGCTCCTGCGCCTTGCGGGCAGCGGCGCGCACGCGGTAAGCCAGCAGGGCCCGTTCAATGATGCCCTTGGCCGCGGCCGGATTCTTGTCCAGATAGATGTTCAGGTTATCAATGACCACCGAGTCGACCAACCCCTTGACCTCGCTGTTCCCGAGCTTGGTCTTGGTTTGCCCCTCGAACTGCGGGTCCGGTATGCGCAGGTTGATCACCGCCGTCAACCCCTCGCGCACATCATCCCCGGAAAAGGACTCATTCTCCTTGGCCAAGTTGTTTTTCCGGGCATAATTGTTTATGGCCTTGGTCAGCGCGGATTTGAACCCGACCTCGTGCGTGCCGCCCTCTTTGGTTTTGATGCAATTCACAAAAGAAAAAATGTTCTCGTCATAATAATCGCGGCAATGCTGGAGGGCGATCTCGATATAGACATGGTCCTTCTGCGCGCCGAAGAAGATGGGGGGCTTATAAAGGAGGTCCTTTTTCTCGTTGAGATGCTCAACGTAAGAAACGATGCCTCCCTCAAACCGATAGGCCTCCTTGACTTTTTCCCTTTCGTCGGAGAAGACGATCTCCACCCCTTTGGTTAGATAGGCCAACTCGCGCATGCGGTGGGCAACGGTTTTCCGCTCAAAAACGCTCTCGGTAAAAATCTCCGGATCGGGCTTAAAGGTGATGGTCGTCCCGTGTTTCTTCTTATCCTTGGCGGCAACGATGTTTTCCTTTTTGGGTTTGCCGCGATCATAGTGCTGGGTGTAGGTTTTCCCTTCCCTGAAAACCTCTGCGTCCATCCAATCCGAAAGGGCGTTGACCACCGATACCCCCACCCCGTGCAATCCGCCTGAAACTTTGTAAACCGTATCCCCGAACTTGCCGCCTGCGTGCAGAGTGGTCAGCACTACCTCTACCGCCGGCCGCTTGGTTTCCTTATGAATGTCAAAGGGGATGCCCCGCCCGTTATCTGAAACTGTGACCGAGTTATCTTTGTGGATGGTGACTGCGATATGGTCGCAGTGGCCGGCAAGGGCCTCGTCAATGCTGTTGTCAACCACCTCATAGATCAGGTGGTGCAGCCCCGCCTTGCCCGTCGACCCGATATACATCGCGGGCCGTTTGCGCACCGCTTCGATCCCGCCCAAAATCTTTATTTTAGACGCATCATAGGCGGAGGTCGGCGCCTCTTTTTTTCTAGCCATGTCCCCCCCCAGCCCTGAACTTGATATCACGGATCGCTTCCTTCCTCGCTTCGGCGTTGAATTTCTTTATAATCTCTGCTTTAAGATAAGAGAGTTCCTGCGCCCAGGCCGAGGTCGCGGTCGACACGTAGAGCACCCGGTTCCGGATCTTAATCGCCTCGGTCTGTCTGCCCACCCTCTCATCCACGATCTTCCCCCACAGCGAAAGCAAGCGGCAGGCCCCCAGGGTGCCCCCCGCCCCACCCTCCATCCCCGCCAGCACCTCAGACAACTTCTGGGCCATCACGCCCCCTCCTGGGTGCGTATCGGCATGACAATATACAGGTAATCCCCACCCTCATCCTGCTTGACCGTGCCCGGGCCCAGCGATTCCGCCAACTCCAGGATCACACTCTCGTTCTCCACGGTTTTGAGCATGTCCGAAATGAGCCGGATATTAAACGCGATCTGCGATTTTTTCTCTCCCTTGATCTCTGCCTCAACCACCTCATCAATCGTGCCGACGTCCGGCGTGCTGGCGGACAGATGCAGGCTGTTTGCCTTGACCTCGAACCTCACGATATTCGCCGAGCCGGAAGCAATAACCGCGGTCCTCTCTGCCGCCTCCAAAAAAAGTCTGCTTCCTAATACTATTCGGGTGGCGCTTTTTTTAGGGATAACCTGTTTATAATCGGGAAATTGTCCCTGGATCAACCTGGAAACCAGATAAACATCTTGGTACTTAAAGGCGATCTGGTCCGAAGACGCCGTGACCTTCAGCTCTTCCTCTCCCTTCCCGGCTTCAAGCAGCCGGGAAAGCTCCTGCAGGGTTTTTGCAGGGACGATCACGCCGATACCCCCCTCCCCTCCACCCAACTTTATGCTCTCGCCCCTTTTCGCCAGTCGATATCCATCGGTCGCCACAAGCCTTATGTTGGAGCGGTCCCCCGGCAGTGAAGCCTTCCCAACCTCAAGCAAGACCCCGGTTAAAACATATTTCTCCTCACTAGAGGAAACGGCAAAAATCGTCTGCCTTATCATGGAGGCAAAAGTCTTGGGATCAATGGAAAAGCTTTTGCCTTCCTTTACCTTTGGCAGAACTGGAAATTCGTCCGGTGGCAGCGTATGCACGTTAAAATGCGACTGATCGTAACTGATCCTGACCGTTCCCTTTTCTGAAAGCTTGAACCCAACATTTCTGTCCGGTAATTTGGAAACAACACCCCCCAAGGTTTTGGCAGGGAGTAGCGCCGCCCCCTCCTTTCCTATTTTCGCTTTTACCGAAAGCCTGATTCCCATCTCCAGATTGTTGGCAGAGATATGCAGTCCATTTTTGCTGGCTTCAAAAAGTATATTGCCGATGATCGGTAAAGTGCTCCGGGTAGTCACGATTTTTTCGACCGCGGAAACTCCTCTTTGCAGGTCTTTGTTGTTACAAACAAACTCCATTTGAATTCCTCCTTAGAAAAGCCTACGGCTTATCCACTTCTTTGTTCCCTTTACTATTATAATATAATTTAGATAGTAATAGTAGGGTTTGTTTAGATGTTGATAACCTCATTTTTAGCAGTGAAAACAAGGTATTTCTAATGTATTTTTCCACAGGCCCTTCTTGGATAGTGTGAACAAGGATTTATTGAGAGATTTTCCACAGCCTACTGGGCATAACTTTTCAGCTTTTGAGAAATATTCTTTATGGCTTCTTCGATGCTTGGGTCCGTTTTGCTGGCGCCTTTAATTTTTTCATAGGCATGCAGGACAGTGGTGTGGTCCCTTCCCCCAAAATCTTCCCCGATTTTTGGAAGAGAGGAGTCCGTGAGTTCCCGTGCCAGGAACATGGCGACCTGCCGGGCGATGGCAATTTCTTTGGTGCGGATCTTGGCGGACATGTCATCGATCTTTATGCTGTAATATTCGGCCGCCGCCTTTTTGATCAGGTCGATCGAAACCCTTGATCGGTCCTTTTTAGGGTCGAGAATGTCTTTCAGCACCTGGTCGACAAGCGGCGCGGTTATCTCGCTGCCGGTCAAGGAGGCAAAGGCGACCACGCGGATGAGGGCACCCTCGAGCTCGCGGATGTTGGAAACGACCTTGCTGGCGATATAAGAAAGAATATCATCGGCAACAGAAAGTTCGCTGAGCTCGGCTTTTTTCTGCAGGATCGCGATGCGGGTCTCAAAGTCCGGAGGCTGGATGTCGGCGGTAAGACCCCACTCAAATCGCGAGCGTAGCCGTTCTTCCAGCGTGGGGATCTCTTTGGGGGGGCGATCGGAACTGACTACAATCTGCTTGCTTGCTTCATAAAGGGTGTTGAAGGTGTGAAAGAACTCTTCCTGGGTGCGCTCCTTGCCTGCCAGAAACTGAACATCGTCGACCAATAGAAGGTCTATGTTTCGGTATTTATTTCTGAATTGAAGGGTCTTGTCATCGCGGATCGAGTTGATCAGATCGTTGGTAAAGTTCTCAGAGGTGATATAAAGAATTTTTGAGTGTGTGCTGGTGGCGGCGACATGGTGCCCTATGGCTTGCATGAGGTGGGTTTTGCCTAGCCCCACGCCTCCATAGAGGAAAAGAGGGTTATAGGCTTTTGCCGGCGCCTCCGCGACCGCAAGGGCGGCAGCATGAGCAAAACGGTTCCCGTGGCCGACCACGAAATTATCAAAGGTATAGCGAGGATTTAAGAATGGGGCACTTGGGACAAAGCTTTTTTCTGAGGAAAAGGAGCTTTTTTCAAACAAGGGCGTCGAGAAAAGATCTTCCGGACCGACAGCAAAGCTGACCTTAATGGCCTCAGGATAGTTCAGCCTGAGCTCTTGCTCTAAAAGGGTTACGCAGTGTTTTGATAGCCAATCCTTAACCACATCGTTTGGCACCGCGATCTCAAGGTTGTTATTGGTGAAGGACAATGGTTTGGTTGAGGAAATCAGAGCCTCATAAATGGGGCGGTTCAGGCTTTTTTCTAAATTGGGGATAATTTTATTCCAAATTACATGCAAATCACGTTTTTGATTCATATAAGTTATCCACAGCCCCTTCCAATGTTAATGATTTCGGCCGGATATCGTTCAGAATTCACTAAGGAAAAATCTGAAAGGCCAGCAAAAAATCGACTTATCCACAGGATATCCACACATTTAAAGGGTTGTGTATTTCTTGTGATCCTTTTTGTCTGGCCGTGGCACCTCGCCCATGGTCACATTAATTATTATATATTATAACATCGCTGTCGATAAATGCAAGCGGTTTATGCACAGTCCAATCATTTGGGGTTTTTTGTTGGACTGGATCGGTCGAGCCGGGTTTAGCGTCGAGATTTTAGATGTTGACAACTGTCTTTTTTGCTTGTATAATAACAGGCGCTTTTTGAAGAACAGAAAGGAAGGGCCGATCAGATGGTAAAGAGAACTTTTCAGCCGCACCGGCGAAGGAGAAAGAGGAAACACGGATACCGCGCCAGGAAAAAAACGCTCGGTGGCCGTAAAGTGCTTGCGAGTCGTAGACGGAAAGGGAGAAAAAGGCTTGCTCCCTAAGCAGGAACGACTATCTCTTGCGAGGGAGATCAAAAGGGTCGCTGGAGCCAGACAATATTCGGGCAAGAGTCCCCTGCTCTATTTGGTTGCCAGAGATAATGCTTTGATGGTTTCCCGCCTAGCCGTGGTTGTGCCGAAATCTCTTGGAAATGCGGTTAAGAGAAATCGGCTTAGGAGACGTATATCCTCTGTTTTTGCTGTTTTAAAGGCAAAAATAATTGTTCCTGTTGATATTGTAGCTTATCCGAGAATGGTTGCGGTTGGTCGGTCTTCAGGTGAAATTTTTGCCGCTTTTATGGCAATTCTGAGGAGTTGCCATATTGTTGGTTGCGATGTTTAGGTTTTTGTTGTTTTTATACAAAAAAATTCATTTCAGACCTGCATGTTGCCGGTTCTATCCTACGTGCTCTCAATACGCAGTTGAGGCGGTCGAGAAACATGGGCTTGGTTTTGGTCTGTTTTTGGCGATTAGACGCCTAATTCGTTGTCATCCATTTGTTCCTGGCGGTTTTGACCCTGTCCCGTGATTTTGTGTTTAATTTGGCGTTATTTCGCGTAAAATTGCTGTGGATAACCCTGTTTCACGTGAAACAGGGAAATAGGAGTGTTCTGTGAAATTTTTATCTGGTCTGATGCTTGAGGCTTTAGGGTTCTTTTCTATTTTTGGAGGCTATGGTTGGGGGATTGTCTGGCTGACAATAGCGGTGAATTTGGCCCTTTATCCCCTCACTCTTTCATCCATTAAGTCTATGTCTGCGATGCAAAGTATGCAGCCCAAGCTCCAGGATCTGCAAAAGAAGTATAAGGAAAAGCCGCAGGAGCTTCAAAAGGCTACCATGGAGCTTTATCGATCCGAAGGGATTAATCCCCTTGGGGGGTGCCTGCCGACGCTTTTAAAGATCCCGTTTTTTCTCGCGCTTTTTTGGGCCTTCTACAGCGCGGCGTTTCTGGGGATAGCATCTGATCCTGCGAACAATACTAGTTTTTTGTGGGTTTCTGGCCGAGTGGCTGCTTCGGCGTTTGAGTCTCCTGCCCTGGTGAGGCGGCTGGTTGAAGCCAATGTCCTGGTCAAGGACAAGGAAGAAGCGCGGAGGCGCGGTCATGATGTTTTTGTGTGGAATGCGGTTTTGGAATCAGGCGAGAAATCACTCAACGATGTGTTAAAGGGGGCCAGGCTGGATAGCGCGGAGGATATTGTTCGCGTCAGGGAGGAACTTGCCCCCGTTCTAGGAGAGCTATCAGAAGATGATGTGCGAGGGATTGTGAGGGCTTGGAATGCCACAAATAGCCTTGGCAAACCAGAAAGGATTGGCACACCGTTTGGAAGGGTTTCCTTGCTTGCTTTACTGATTGGCATCACTACATTTTTGATGCAGAAAACTATGCCTGGGGCTGGCGGGCAGCAGGCGCAAATAATGGGTTTGTTCATGCCCGTGTTTATCACCTTTATTTGTTGGAACTTTCCTGCGGGGGTTCAGCTGTATTGGCTGGTTTCTAATGCGGTCGGTGCGCTTCAACAGTATTTGATAATGCGCGCTCCGAAGAGAAAGGCGCGTAAGAAAGGGGCACAAAAATGAAAAGATTGCGCATGAAAGGGAAGACGGTAGATGAGGCGGTTGGTGCGGCACTCGAGGTGTTGGGGGGGAAGAAAGAAAACGCGCGAATATCTGTTCTGTCTGAGGGTAAAAGCGGCGTGCTTGGTATGATAGGAGGGGAGGAGGCGGAGGTTGAAGTCGCGCTAAGGGAAACCCTAGAGCAAGACGCTAAGCAGGTGTTGCAAGAGATCCTCGATAAGATGAAGTTTTTGGCTTTGGTCGAGGGGAGGCAGGTGGAGGAGGGGGTTGAACTAGAGATCAAGGGTGAGGATATGGGGCGGATAATAGGCAAGGAGGGGGCTACTCTTAAGGCCATGGAAACGCTGGTCAGGTCTGTGGTGGGAAGACTATATGGGGAGCGCGTAAGAATAAGTATTGATGCCGCCGGTTACAAGGATAAGCGTAAAAAGGCATTGGAGCGCCTCGCGCGGGAGGCGGCGGAGGAGGTTGCTAAGAGCGGAGAGGAAAAGGCGTTGCCGCCTATGAGCGCGGCTGATCGGAGAATCATACATATGTGCTTGAAAGAGGGCTTTGGTGTCACAACCTTCAGCCGGGGCGAGGGTAGGGACCGGCGTTTGGTAATCTCGCCGCAGAAGTAGGAGTTTCACGTGAAACATGGTGTCGAGGACACGATTGCGGCAATAGCGACCCCGATGGGGGTCGGTGGGGTAGGGGTGATTAGGATAAGCGGGCAGATGGCGAGGCCGGTCCTTTATGACCTCTTTATTCCTTCAAATGGGTCGTCTTCTGATAGTCACCACATGGTGCATGGATGGTTAATTGATCCTGCCACTAGGGATAGAATCGATGAAATCATGGCGTGTTATATGGGGGCGCCAAAAACCTTTACCGGAGAGGACGTGGTGGAACTTTATTGCCATGGAGGGGTGGCCGTCTTACAGAAGGCGCTGAGCTTGGTTCTTGACGCTGGGGCTCGATTAGCTCATCGGGGAGAATTCACCAAGCGTGCGTTTCTAAACGGCAAGCTGGATCTTTCTCAGGCTGAGGCGATCTTGGACTTGGTTCGTTCGCAGACTGCGGCTGGTGCCGGCTTGGCTGTCAGGCAGCTGGAGGGACGGCTCTCAAAAACCCTGGAGGGGGCAAGGACAGGGCTGGTCGTCCTCTTGGCGGAGCTTGAGGCACAGATCGACTTTTCTGATGATCTTCCCGAATTAAATTATAAGGCTCTTGGTGGGAGGATCCAGCGTTGGGTAAAGGGGATCGGGGCCTTGCTGGCGGGAGCGGAGCCAGCCAGGCTTTATCGTGAAGGGGTTGTGACCGCAATCGTTGGCAAGCCGAATGTCGGGAAGTCCAGCCTGCTTAATGCTTTGCTCGGAGAAGAGAGGGCAATCGTAACGCGGGAGGCGGGCACGACCCGCGACAGCATTGAGGAAAGCATTAACGTTGAAGGGGTGCCGTTCCGGGTGATAGACACGGCAGGGATTCGGCATCCCAAAAACAGGGTGGAAAAGTTCGGCGTCGAACGCGCTCAAGGTGAGCTTGCGGCGGCCGACTTTGTTTTGATCATTCTGGATGGCTCGAGGCCGCTGGGGAGTATGGACAGGCGGGTATTAAAGCTGGCGGGGGGGAGGCCCGGTGTCGTGGTGTTAAATAAAATGGATCTTGGAAGCCGGTTAAAATTTGGGGCGGTGAGGGGTCTGGCTGGCGGGATGAAAACATGCAGGGTGTCGGCGCTGTATGGGGATGGCCTTGTGGAATTGAAGAAGACGATGGCCGTGGAGGCGGGCATAAAACTGGGGGGGGTAGGCAAGGATGCGGTTTCAATCAACGCTCGGCATCGGCAGTGTCTAAGCCGGGCTATAGAGTGTATGTTAGGTGCCGCCAAGAGCATTAAGAAGGGTCTGCCTGTGGACTTTATAACCATTGATGTAAAGGGGGCTATCGTGGCTCTTGGGGAGGTCACCGGCGAGCAGGTTTCCGAGGAAGTAATCAACAGCATCTTTGACCGATTTTGTATTGGCAAGTAGCCTCTGTGGATAAGGAGTGTGGATAACTAATGGGCCAAATTATTGATGGCAAAGCGCTTGCTTTGAGGGTTAGAGAAGAGGTGGCGGGAGGCGTCAAAAGGCTAAAGGCAGTGAAGAAAATCAATCCCAAGTTGAGCGTTGTCTTAGTCGGGGATGACCCAGCTTCGCAAATCTATGTGCGCAACAAGGAGCGGGCGTGCGCGGAGGTGGGTATGATCAGCGAAGTGCGTCGCGTTTCTTCGACGATAAAACAGGCGGAATTGGACCGCCTTGTCCGGGGGCTTAATGGTGATAAATCCGTTCACGGCGTGTTGGTGCAGCTGCCTTTGCCCGCGCACCTTGATCCGATAGCTGTCTTGAATGAGATCTCTCCCGAAAAAGATGTTGATGGGCTTCACCCGCTAAATATGGGCAAGCTTTTGCGTGGCGAGAATCCCAGCCTTGTGCCATGTACTCCTCAGGGCATCATTGAGCTGATCTTATCCACAGGCGTGGAGATCAAGGGAACGGATGCGGTGGTAGTTGGCCGTAGCAATATCGTTGGAAAGCCGACCTCGCTGCTTTTGCTTCAGCGCCATGCCACTGTTACAATTTGTCATTCGCGGACGCGCAACCTTGGGGGGGTCTGCCAGCGGGCCGATATTTTGGTCGCTGCGGTCGGGAGCCCGCGTATTATCCATGGCGATATGGTAAAAGAGGGCGCGGTCGTGATTGACGTTGGCACCAACCGTGTCGAAGGCAAGCTGGTCGGTGATGTTGATTTTGATGCCGCGAAAGATAAGGCTGCTTATATCACTCCGGTTCCGGGCGGGGTGGGTCCGATGACGATCGCAATGCTTTTGAAAAATACCCTGGCGGCGGCTATCGCCTGAGGCGGCTTGCCTCGGGCGGGCTATCTGGCAAAAAGGCGGATTACGTCCTTTACAGTTAACAGCGCCAGTAGACCGAGAAAGATAATAAGCCCCACATAATGTACCTTGTTTTCTTTTTCTATTGAAATTGGCTTCCCCCGAATTGCTTCGATCAGCACAAATAAGAGCCGGCCGCCATCCAGGGCGGGTAGGGGCAGGAGATTTAAAACCGCCACATTTACGCTGAAGAATGCGAGAAAGCTCATAAGCGAAAGGAATCCGTGCTGTGCATATTGTCCGGTGATTTGGGCGATGCCCACGGGACCGGCGATGTCGCCAAGTGAGAGCCGACCCACCAATAGGCGACCAAGAAGCGACAGGATTAGCAGGGACAGCCCTATAGTTTCTTTTAGACCATACCAGATGGCGGTGAGGGGGCCGGTTCGCTTGTAGAGTGCTTTTAGGGAAAATCCGACAAGCCCGATTTTCAGTCGTTCGTTAAATTGAGGGGTCGCCTTAAGCGTCATGGCTCTATTGTTTCTTCTGACGCCCAGGCGGAGCTCTTTGCCGGCATTGTTATGGATGAACTTAACTGCATCCTCAGCGTTATCGTAGGTTTTTTCGTTGATCGATATCAACAGATCGCCGGGTTGGAGTCCGATTCGGGCGGCCTCAGAGCCAGGGGAGATGGCGTTGATCTCATTGGAAACGCCTATTGGTATCCCCATTAGCATAAAGAGGAGGCTAAAGATGGCAAAGCCCAAAATAAGATTCATGAACGGCCCGGCTACGATGGAAGAGAGCTTTTTGATGACGGGCTTGGAATAATATTTTTCATTTTCCGGGGTCACTTTTTCCTGGGGGTCTTCAGTATCAATGCCGGCTATCTTGACATATCCCAAGATCGGCAAAATATTTATTTTATAAGTGGTATTGTTTTTTTTCCAGGAAAGGAGGGTGGGACCAAAACCTATCCCGAATTCATGCACACGGATGCCCGCGCGCTTCGAGAAGTAAAGGTGCCCCCATTCGTGGACGATCGTAATAACGGTAAAGACAAAAATGAATGAGACCAGGGTCAGGAGCATGCTTTTTCGACCTCCTCTGCAAGCTGTAGCGCCCTGCAGCCGGCTTCTCCATCAACCCGTGGCTTTGAGCCGTTCTTAATCGCTTTGATAAAGTCTTTCAGTTCTTCTGTCAGCTGGTCCTTCTCTTTGGTGTGGTGCAGGCTTGGGACATGGTGCTGCAGGTCACGTAAATAGATTCTTTTTTTAAGGAGGTCTGCTTCAATGAGCCCATTGTCGGTTGTAACTGTAATTTTTCTTGTTTTTATGCCAAAAACTCTATCTGCTTCTACCTTGGCGATTGTTCCGGATTTTAGATAAAAGGTGGCAGAAACTTTATCAAGTTTGTCGGTTTTTTCTTTGGTGCCGGTCGCCTTCATGCCTTCGACCTCATCAAGAGGGAGGAGGCTCAAAAGCAGGTCAAGATCATGGATCATCATGTCTTGGATGACGTTCGCGTCAGCGATCCTTTCCGGAAAAGGGCTGAAACGCTGGATATGGATCCCCAAAATCTTTTGTTTTTTAATTAACTTAGCTAGCTCTTGGAACGCCGGATTAAAACGCTCGATCATTCCTACGGCCAGAACCAGGTTTTTGGCCTGGGCGAGATCAACCAGTTTCTTGGCGTCATCCGACCTTTTTGCCAGAGGCTTTTCAACCAGGGTGTTTTTGCCCGCGCTGAGGCAGTGCTGGGCGATTTCGAAATGGGTTTCGGTCGGTGAGGAGATAGTAACGGCATCTACCAGCGGAAGCATTTCTAGATAATCTTTGAAGGCCCGGGCGCCGTAGCGATCTCCGAGGTCTTTTGCCTTTTTGTCGTCGATATCCGCGACCGCAAAGAGGTGTGCCCCGGGAAGAAGAGAGCTGACCCGGGCGTGATGCCTGCCCATGGAGCCGACGCCGATCACTCCGATTTTCAAGCCGCGGACCTTTTTCATTTGCGGTAAAACTCTTTGAGTGCTGCGCAGACCTCTTGGAGTTCGCTTTCCTCCAGCTCAGGAAAGATGGGGAGGGAAAGAACTTCGTTTTGCGCGGCCTCACTTTCAGGGAAGTCGCCTTTTTTATGGCCGAGCGCGGCGAACGCTTTTTGCAGATGGAGAGAAAGCGGATAATAGACCATGGTGCCAATGCCCTTGTCCTTCAAGAAGCCAAAAAGCTTATCGCGCTCTTTCACGCGGATGGTGTACTGGTTGTAGACGTGTTTTCCTTTGGGGTCCTCGTAGGGGAGGGCGATTTCAGGGATCTCTTTGAGGATCTTATTGTATATATTTGCGTTTTTCCTTCTCTTTTCAGAGAAATCGCCCATGTGGCTGAGTTTCACGTGCAGGACGGCGGCCTGGATCGCGTCCAGGCGGCTATTATGGCCGATCAGATCATAATGGTAGGTTTGGCGGCTTCCGTGGTTGCGAAGCGCAAGAAGGTCGTCAAAAACCTTAGGGTCAGAGGTTGTTATCATCCCTCCATCGCCAAAGCACCCAAGGTTTTTGGTGGGAAAAAAGGAAAAACAGCCAGTGGTACCAAAAGCCCCGGCTTTTTTACCATTGTTTTCTGCGCCAATGGCTTGGGCGCAGTCTTCGACCACTGAAAGTTCGTGTTTTTGCGATATTTCATTGATTTTGTCCATTTCGCAGGCCTGTCCGTAGAGGTGTACGGGTAGGAGGGCTCTGGTCTTTTTCGTTATACCGGCTTCGATCTTGGCTGGGTTCAGATTAAATGTTTTTGGCTCTATATCAACAAAAACTGGGATTGCACCGCAATAGGAAATGGCCTCAGCAGTTGCCACAAACGTAAAGGGAGAGGTTATTACTTCATCTCCCTCCTTGACCCCGCAGGCGCGCAGGGCGAGGTGAAGGGCGTCGGTGCCGGAGGCGACCCCAATGGCGTAGTTGGTGCCGCAATAGGCGGCAACCTCTTTTTCCAGGGAGGCGACGGTTTCGCCCAGGATAAAGCGGCCCGAGGTAACTACTTCGGAAATGGCTGTATCCAGGTCCTTTTTCATGGCCTGGATTTGTCGGGTAATATCAAAAAAGGGAACGGTCATAACGAAAGGATATTATATCATATTTCTGGTTGCTGTGTCATTTGTTGGAGAGTGATAGATTTATCGCGGGGAGAGATCGAGAATGGCTTTGGCGCAGCGGGAGATTGCACCAGAGCTTCCGAGTTTACGCTTCAACCTTTCAAAGGAGGACTTCATTTTTTCCTGGCGCGGAGAATCCCGGAGTATCGCAAGGGATTCTCTTGCGATCCTTTCCGGCGTCGCCTCGTCCATCACCAGTTCGGGGATTATTTTTTCTTCGAGAAGGAGATTGGGCATGCTGAAATAGGGCAGGCGTTCGCCGATCTTTAAAACATATTTTCCCAGGAGGTAGGTGAGGGGGGAAAGCTTATAGACCATGATGTTTGGCGTCGCCAGGATGGAGGCCTCTAAATTGATCGTCCCAGAGGCGCAGATCGCAAGGTCTGAGGCGCCCAGCATGTCGTAGGTGTGTCCGATTATCGCTTTGGGGCGAAAGTCGCCGATCATTCCGAAAACCTCTTTGATCATATTGGTGGAGGCGCCGGGAATCAGAAATTTGGCTGCGGGGATTTCTTTTTGGATCAATTCCCCCGCTTTGAGGAGGATGGGGAAGAGGCCTTTTATTTCCTGTAGGCGGCTCCCCGGACAAATGCTGATGACCGGGCCGGTTTCAGTGCCAAGAAATTGTTTTCTTGCAGCGGTCCTGCTTAGGGAAGGTTTTACAATATCCAGTAGGGGATGGCCAAAGTAAACGGTTCTACCTCCGGCAAGCTCGTAGACCGAGTTCTCTTTTTCAAAAATTGAGATAATGAGGTCGATGGTGCTGGCAACTTTTTTAACCCCTCGCGCCGTGCCCCAGAGCCATTCTTGAGGAGCGATGTAATAAACGGTTTTGATTCCCAGTTTTTTGGCAGCCTTGGCCAGAGGCATATTGACTCCCTGGGAATCAACCAGCAGGAGGATATCCGGTCGCTCTTTTTTCATCAGGGAGGCCATTTTGTGATAAGTTATGTAGATTGGTAAAAGGTTGGGGATTGCCTCAAAAATGCCGATGGTCCCGCGTTTGCTGATGTCAAATTTGACATCCACTCCTTCTGCCAGGAGCTTTTCGCTGCCCATCCCGAAGAGGTAAGCGTCCGGGACAAGTTTTTTGAGCTCGCGTACGAGATGGGCGCCGTGAACATCGCCGGAGACCTCTCCGGCGGAGATCATGATCTTCTTCATATGCCCAGCTCCGGGACCTCGGGGAGGACGAGCTCTTCTGCCTCCTGTTCAATGGCGGTTTTCTTGGAAATTCCGCGCTTGCTTTCCTGCTGCAGGAATTTGATGATGTGTTCGATCTCAGGTAGGGGGCGGAGCCGCTTTTTGATCTCTGCCACCGCTTTAGCCATGTTGTTATCTGAATCGTAGATCAGCTTGAACGCCTTTTTGATCTCGGCGATCGCCTCATTCGATATACCACGGCGCTGTAGCCCAATGGAATTGATGCTCCGGATCTGCGCCGGATTGCCTTCGGCGAGCATAAAGGGAGGGACATCGCGCAGGATCTTGGATTGGGCTCCGATCATTGCCAGCCGGCCGATCCTTACGAACTGGTGGATGCCGGCCAGGCCGCCGATGGTCACCTGGTCTTCGATCTCGGTATAGCCGGCTAATCCTACATAGCCGCCGACCACAACCTGGTTTCCGATCCGGCAGTTGTGCGGGATGTGGGCGTGGACCATGATGAAATTTTCGCTGCCAATCTCGGTTTTGTTCCCTTCCCCGGCGGGGAGGTGGATGGTGACGAACTCGCGGATAATGTTTTTGTCGCCGATTACTACCGCTCCCTTTTCCCCTTTATACTTAATGTCCTGCGGCGGGGCCCCGATGGATACTCCCTGGTTGATTTGGTTGTGTTGGCCGATAGTTGTCCAGCGCGAGATCAGGCAGTGGGTTCCGATGGTGGTTCCGTCGCCCACGGTTACCTCCGGGCCGATAACGGTGTAAGCGCCGATTTCTACGTTCTGGCCAATTTTTGCGGTGCGGTGAATGGTGGCGGTGGGATGGATCCTTGCCCCTTTGTCCGTGGTCGAAAACATGAACTCACCCTCGACCGCTAACTCTTTGCCGACCAGCGCCTTTCCGCGCATTTTTCCGAGATTTCCCCGCAGCCAGAGGGCCTCAACCTCGATCCGAAGCTGGTCCCCAGGCGTAACGGGCCTCCGGAAGCGGACATTGTCTATTCCTGCAAAGTATACGAGCTTCCCTTCGTTTTCGGTGGCACGCAGCGCCATGACCACCCCAACCTGGGCGATCGCTTCACAAATCAGAACTCCCGGCATAATGGGATGGCCGGGGAAATGACCCTGGAAAAAGGGCTCGTTCATGGTCACGTTTTTTATGGCCACGGCTCGCTGGCCTTCTTCCAGCTCGATGATCCTGTCAATGAGCAGAAAGGGGAAGCGATGGGGCACGATCTGCATTATTTCCTTAATGTCGAGCTCGGTCATGTTCCATGATCCTCCTTGCCAGTTCGATGTTCAGCTTATGGCCGGACCTGACCCCCTTGATCTCCGCCTGCAGGGGCCGGCCCAAAAGGCACAGGTCCCCTAGCAGATCGAGGATCTTGTGCCTTACCGGTTCATCAGGAAAGCGCGGTTGGTTTATATACCCATCTTTCCCCAGCACCAGGGCATTCTCTAAGGATGCCCCCCGCGCCAGGCCCTGTTGCTTGAGTAGCTCATATTCTTCGACGTAGCCGAAAGTGCGGGCAGGGGCGATCTCCTTTGTGAAATTCCCTTGCTGGAGATCAAAGGAGAAATGCTGCTCTCCTACACCCGGAAAGTCTACCACAAAATCGACCCTAAATCCACGATAGGGGAAGGCTGAGAGCGAAGCATCGCCGGAAGTGAGGTGGATGGGTTGTTGGGTGGTTAGGAATTGTTTGTCCGCTGCTTGATCGGCGATTCCGGCGTTCAGCAGCGCTTCGGCGTAGGGGAGGGCGCTTCCATCCAACGCAGGCAGCTCCGTTCCCTTAACTTCGACCAGGAGGTTGTCTAGCCCCAGGCCGTAGACTGCGGACAAGAGGTGCTCGGTTACGGCGATGCCGTTGAGCGAGGTCCCTCTTTTTGTGTCTTTTACCTGTGCAACCACGGCCGGGACCCTTGCCCCGTCCTTTAAAAAGACGATCCCGCTGTTGTCCGGGGCCGGAGAAATGAGCAGGCGGCTTTCCTGTCCGGAATGGAGCCCCGGCCCGGCAAGGTGAAAGGGTCTGGCAATGGTTCTCTGCTTCATCTGGGTTCGGGCCTCCGGATGGGGACGTTCTCTTTGTCGCCGTAGAGCTTGTAGTGGCTCAGGATGGTATCCTGCCTTAATAATTTTCGGCCCTCATACACAGAGCGGACGACCTTGGTCTTGAAGGAGAGGTCTTTTTCGATAATCTCGGTGAGAGGCATGGGCACGTATTTGCCCGTCTCGTCCTTGCCATAGAGGCTTGTTTCAGAGAAACGAACCCGTTTCCGGCCGGGAGTTCCATAGAGGCGGAAAGAAAGGCTGCGGTCGGTTGCCACAGACTTGATAAGGATGGGATAAGGGGTGTCGTTTTTAAACCTGAAATCGACCTGCCCGGGGTAGACGGCGGCGTCCCTCCCCAAAGGATAGATATTAAAATAAAAAGAATGGTTCCGGCGCTCCAGGACCTTTAAGTCTGCCAGAGAAGCGGCATTATAGAGGGTGGTTGCGATTTGGCAGGATCCTCCTCCAAGAAGGGGGACCAACTCTCCTTTTATGATGACGAAGGCTTCTTTGAATCCTTGCTCTTCGGATGTATCCCCCAGAATATCCGCAACGGAAAAGGAGTCGCCGGGCATGAGGAGGGTGTTGTCAATCCAGGAGGAGACGAGCTTTATGTTGTGGATGCGGTTGGGTGAATCGTGCTTTCCGTAATAGGTGGTGTAGGCGGAGAGGCGATAAACCGGGGGGTGTTCGCGCAGGGCGGCTTCGGTAATGAGAGGCTGGCTGTATTCGATGGCTACGGGGTAAATCTCCTCTCCCCGTTTAAGCCAGGCCCGGAAGCTTTCCATGTTTTTCCAGATGTTAACCTTTTTGCCGATGGTCTCGGGCCGAATATTATATCCGCCGGTCTTTTCGTAGAAGGACATGGTGGCTTCCTTTGAAAGGGTGTTGATTTCAGCGGCGAGCGTTTCAAACGCGGCGCGCAGCTGACCCTCCTTGATCCCCAGGATGAGAGGGGCGGAAATGGCCTCAACGGTCAGCCGCTCACTAAAGCTTTCCAAAAAGCTTTTATGCGTCAGTCTAAAGGCGTTGTCGATCGTTTTTCTGGTCAAAATGTGCACGCCAAGCTTTTCGGGTGGGAAGGAATAAAGGCGGTTTTCGGCCTGAAGGGTGATGACCGGATCAAAGAGCATGGAGGCCGTGTATTTTTCCAGCTTGGCGACCGCCTCCTCGTAGGAAAGGGAGGAAAAATCCACCCCCGCAATATAGGTGTTGGAGGGGAAAGCGCGCCGGCTGTTTATGAAATCGTAGGCGATGAGGGAAAGGGCGATGATGGCCGAAATGGTCGCGAGCAAGGTTAGAATTTTTAGAAAGCTTCGCATAGGAGATCAAAACAAAGAAGTCCCGGCGAGCGGGACTTCTTTAGTTTCTTGTTTTAATGGATCAGGGCTACTCAATAATTTTGGATGCGGCTCCTGCGCCTACCGTCCTGCCGCCTTCGCGGATGGCAAAACGCAACCCTTCCTCGACCGCGACGTCGGTGATGAGGGAGACGGTCATGGTGATGTTGTCTCCCGGCATCACCATCTCGACCTTATCCGGAAGCTTGATCTCGCCGGTAACGTCGGTGGTGCGGACAAAGAACTGCGGCTTATAGCCGGTAAAGAAGGGGGTGTGTCTTCCGCCCTCTTCCTTGGTGAGGACGTAGACCTGAGCCTCGAATTTCTTGTGGGGCTTGATGCTGCCGGGCTTGGCAATGACCATCCCGCGCTTGAGCTCGTCCTTTTCCACGCCCCGGAGCAGAAGCCCGACGTTGTCGCCGGCCAACCCCTCATCCAGTGTCTTGCGAAACATTTCGACCCCGGTGACCACGGCCTTCTTGTGGGCGCCCAGTCCCACGATCTCGACCTCTTCACCGGTCTTGACCTTGCCTCTTTCGATCCTGCCGGTGCCGACGGTGCCGCGACCGGTGATGGAGAAGACGTCTTCGACCGACATGAGGAAAGGCTTATCCAGCGGCCTTTCCGGAGACGGAATGTAAGAATCAATGGCGTCCAAAAGCGCCTGAATGGATTTCCCGTCCTCGCCGGCGGGGTTTTCCATGGCTTTAAGGGCGGAGCCCTTGATGATGGGGATATCATCTCCCGGGAATTCATACTTTTTCAAGAGATCTCGGGTCTCGACCTCGACCAGGTCGATCAGCTCTTTGTCGTCAACCATGTCGCACTTGTTGAGATAGACGACCATGGCAGGGACGTTCACCTGGCGGGCGAGGAGGATGTGCTCGCGGGTCTGAGGCATGGGGCCGTCGGCCGCGGACACGACCAGGATCGCCCCGTCCATCTGCGCGGCGCCAATGACCATGTTCTTGACGTAGTCAGCGTGGCCCGGGCAGTCAATATGAGCATAGTGCCTCTTATCGGTCTCGTATTCGACGTGGGCGATGGCGATGGTGATGCCGCGCGCCTTTTCTTCCGGAGCGGAGTCGATCTCTTCAAACGCTTTTGCCTTTGCCTGTCCTTTGGCGGCTAGATATTTTGTGATAGCGGAAGTCAGCGTGGTCTTTCCATGATCAACGTGTCCGATCGTCCCAACGTTTACGTGCGGTTTCTTTCTTTCAAACTTCTCCCTTGCCATTTTTCCTACCTCCTATGCTGGTTTTTTCGACCTTCGCAAAGATAACGGCATATTATACTACATAATACCCGCCCCTTGTCAAGCGAAATGAGATAAGCCCGCGGCCGGAATCGAACCGGCGACCTTTTCCTTACCATGGAAATGCTCTACCGACTGAGCTACACGGGCGTTTCAGGCCATCAGTATATCAGATTACCAGAATATCAGACAAGCTCTGATCTTCTGAAGATCGGGTCGAAATCGTAGTTTTTCAGGGATTCGGCCGCGCCCTCTTCCCGGTCCACCACGGAAATTACCTTGATGACCTTGGCCCCGGCGGCTTCGGCGGCCTCGATCGCCTGCAGGGCGGACGCCCCGGTGGTTGCTACGTCTTCCACGATGACCACTTTCCAGCCGGGCTCGATCAATCCCTCGATCCTTTGTTGGGTGCCATGTTCTTTGGCCTTTTTGCGGACAATAAAACCTGGGATAGTGCTTAGCGCCACAACCGTTGAGGTTATTGGATCTGCTCCCAGGGTTAAGCCGCCGATGGCGTCAACCTTTAGTCCCTTAATTTTCTCAAGGATGATCTTGCCGATGAGCTTGGCCCCTTGAGGGTGAAGCGTGACCTTGCGGCAATCAACGTAGAAGTCGCTTTTTTTGCCTGAGGAAAGGGTAAATTCGCCGAATTTAACCGCGCCGGTCTCTTTTAGCAGTTTTTTAAGCTCTTCTTTCAAAGCAGGAGCATTCTAGCACGAAGAACGTCCGTTGAGCAATATGCGCAGGCGGAAAACTATTTATTTGCGCCCTTTCCTATCCGCTCCAGGGCTCTCAAGGCCTCCAGGGGGATGGCAAAAATGACCGTGTTGGACTGGTCCGAGCTCAGGTCATTAATGGACTGGAGGGTCCGCAGGTGCAGGGCGCCGTCGGCGGCGGATAAAGTTCTGGCGGCTTTTGCCATGTTATCTGCTGCAATAACTTCACCCTCGGCCTTGATGATGACCGCCCGCTTTTCTCTTTCTGCCTCAGCCTGCTTTCCGATCACACGCTTCATTTCTTCCGGCAGAACAATATCTTTTAAGGACACGTCCACGACTTTTATCCCCCAGGGATCCGAGGCCTTGTCGATGATGGCCTGGATCTTGTTGGCAATGGTTTCCCTCTGGGTCAGGAGGTCATCCAGGGTTACTTCGCCCACGATATTGCGCATGGTGGTCTGGGCGAGCTGGGACATGGCGTAGTAGAAGTTCTCGACCTCGATCACGGATTTCTCGGCGGAGGAGATCTTGTAGTAGATCACCGCGTTGATCTTTACCGAAATGTTGTCCCGCGTCATTGCTTCCTGGTCCGGGACGTCCACTGCCTTGACCCGGATGTCGACACGCTGGTAGCTTTCAATAATGGGGAACACCAGCCTCCAGCCGGGCTCCATCATCCCGACATATTTGCCCAAACGGAATTTTACGCCCCGGTCATACTGATTGATCTGTTTTATGGAGATCACGAGAATGATGATGGCGATGATTAGGATCGGTGAATATTCCATGATGAGACGCCTCCTTGAATTGGTTTGATACAGTATAGCCCTAAACTTCTTTTTTGCCAAGCTTTCTATCGCAAATAAAAGGCCCCTTCTGAGCTCAGAAGGGGCCTAGGTTTTACGTAAAACCTGGATTTAGAGCTTGTCTTTGATCCGCTGTGCCGCCCAGCCGGTGGACATTATGGCTATGGCAAACAAAAAGATCATTGCGACCCAATTGAAGATTCCCATGATCGCCGGTATGTTCTGCAATATTGCTGCTAGAATCAGGATGATTACTAGGTGTGCAAAATATACCAGCATGCTTCTCCAGGCCACGGACCACCCCAGGCTCAGGGACTTAACGCTGTAGATTTGCTTTAAGATATCAATCACAAATTTTCACCTCCTTTGTTTCTAAGTTATACTGCAAAAAACAAGGCAATGGTTCTACAGGCATTCCTGTAAAATCCATTGCCTTAAGATTTTAAGCCGAATAATTCTGGCAATTTATTTGCTAATCAGCCACTAGTGCAAAGGCGATCAAACCGGCCAGGATCAGGACCAGGCCGATCCCGCCTCTGACCAACACCAGCAGATCCGGCCACCAAAGATAGATGGTGTAGGCGCCGAGACCAACCAGCGCTAGGCCGATTAAAACCTTGATAAGTTTTCCTAGCATAGAAAATCCCCCTTTCCTTTTCAGGTGAGAGGATTATATCAGGTTGAAAATGGGGGCGCAAGCAGTTTTTGTAAGCTTACTGATTATCTTCCATAAGGTAGGCGATTTCTGCCGCTTCCCGCTCTGCCAGGATCCTGGCGACCGGGATGTTTGCCCAGCCCACGTAGGTATAGCCGAAAGGACCAATGTAGAAGGAGATCTTTACCTTGTACCAGTTGCCGTCTTCGGAAATATCCAGGAGCTTTACTTCCAGGGGGATGTCATAGATCACGTTCGAGTCTTCAAGTGGAGCTGAGTAGAGGGTCTTGACCGAAACCTCCAAAGGATCTTTTTCGTTCGCCAGTGCGGCCTTGGCCGTGAACAGCACTGCTATTAATAATAGTATGGCAATCCATTTTTTCATGTTGCTCAACCTTCTACTATATATATCGTGTTTTGCCGGCAAAAACTTGCACTATTTGAGGAAATATTATTTGGCTTTAAAACGCCTAAAATTTGAAGAGTTTCTTGGCTTCTTCCTCAAGCTTCTTTTTGGCCTCTTCTTCGACGCGCTTCTTTTCTTCCTCGGCTTGCTTTTTGGCGGCTTCCTCTACCTCGATCTTCTTGGCCTCGATCTTGACCTTGACCTTTTCAGTGGCTTTTTCGATGGGCTTTTCAAGCACCGGCACCGGAATGGGCCTCTTTAAGGCGCCGGTAAGCTCAAAAGTCGCCTCAAGCCAGCCCTCTTTGTCGCGAAACAGGTCGAATTCTTTGGAGAGCCCCTTGGTGACTGAGGGAGAACCCTTTAGCGTGAGGCGGTTGCCGGAGACGAACTTGAGAGCGCCCAGGTCTATACCTCCCTTAAACATTATATTAATGTCATGGTCCAGTAGCTTCATATCTTTTACGTCCACCACCTGGTTTTTGAGGGTGAACGAGCCGGAAAGCTCAGATACCTTGAGGTCCTGCTTCAGGGCAGGGGTCTTGATCTTGTCTGCAATGGCATCCAGGGTCTTGAGCCGTTTCAATTCACCATTTTTCAAGGAAAACGAGCCGGAGCCGACCGCGTTTGCCATGATATCGGGGACTTCGACCCCTCCTCCTCTGAGAGAAAGCGAAATATCCAGCGTCCCGTACACTTTATTGGTCAAATCTTTATAGTTTTCAAGCCTAGTCAGGAAGGTTTCAACCGCGGCATTGGTAAAGGGAGAGGCATCAAAGCCGGCCAGCTTTAGGTCTCCGCTGTACCCCAGACCCGAGGTCCCGAGATTAACGTTGGCCCTGCCGGAAAGCGTTCCCTTATAAAACTTGATCTCCTTGATGTCCGCGTTCGCCTGTTTGTTCGCCAGTCCCAGAGAGAGTTTGGCTTTATCAACCTTGAAGTTCAGGAAGGTCAGATTATCAATGTCGATATCGCCTTTGACTTTGAGCCGGTAAGGAAGGCTGGCAGTAATCTTGTTGATCCTTCGGGTGAGTTCACCTCGGGGAAGCTTTTCTTTCTCCTTGGGAGCGGTGGCGCCGGCGGTAAAGACCGCAAGCAGGGGATCGATCTCCAACTTCCGGGATGAAATGGAAAAATCAATGTCCGGCCCGGCCTTGAAGCGCGAGACAGCCGCGGAGAGATTGGCCTTTTCTCCGGCAACGCGCAGGGAAAGGTCGGGAATCTTGACGTTTTCGTTTTTGAGATCTAAGCTGATTTTTCCGGAAAAGCCAATGGGGATGTCTTTTTCCTTGTAGCTGGCGGTGGCGGAAAAGTCGAAGCCGATCGGTTTCAGCAGAGCCAGGGTGATCCCCGAAACCGTGAGGTCCGCCTCTTTGAGCGAGCTGCTGGTCTTGGTGCCGTAGTCCGCATAGGTTATTTTTCCATTTCGGATGGAGAAGGTGTCGACTATCATGGAAAAACCTGGTTCTTTGGCTTCTTTCTTTTTCTTTTTGGGCGCGGCCTTCTTCTGGGTCAGGTCAGAGAAATTGAAGACGCCGGCGGCGTTTTTCTCGATGAGGATCTCGGGCTTTACCAGCCGGAGTTCCTTAATGATGATCTGCCTCTGAAAAAGCGGCCAGAAAGCGTAGCGGAGGGCGATCGCGTCTGCGGAGACAAAGGGCTTTTTGGCAAAGCCGGTTCGGTTACTGACCGAAAGGCCTTCAAGCTTGATCCCTTCAAATATATTGAATGAGACCTTTTCGATTCTGACCTCGCGGTTGATGGTCTCCGAGATCTTGGCGGTCGCCAAATCCTTGATCTTTTCGAGGGGAATAACAAAGGGCAGAGCGACCGCCCCGACGATCAATAAAATTATCAAGATCCCGGCAATGATCGCGATCCATTTTATGGCTTTTTTCATAAAGTTCACCTCGTTAATATTATACTACCACCAAGACACAAAGGCACGGAATATTGTATAATAATTATGTCATGAAGAAAGGCATTGCAATCCTCGGATCAACCGGCTCCATCGGCAAACAGGCGTTGGAAGTCGTGTCGGTCTTTCCCAGCAGCTTGACCGTGGTCGCAATCGCAGCCAAGGACGAAGTCGACCTGATCGTAGAGCAGATCAAGAAATTCTCTCCGCGGGTCGTTTCGGTGGAGAGTGAGGAGGTCAAGCAGAAAGTCGAACAAAAGCTGGGGGCCTCCAAGGCCCAGATTTTTGCCGGGAAGGAAGGCTTAACCAAAGTCGCAACCGAGCCCAGCGCCAAAATGGTGGTGGTGGCCATTCCCGGCTCTCTTTGCCTGCTGCCGGTGATTGAGGCGGTCAAGGCCAAAAAGGACATTGCGTTGGCGACCAAAGAGGTGCTGGTGGCGGCGGGCGAGATCTTTATGAAAGAGGTCAAGGCCGCCGGTGTCAAAGTCTACCCTATTGATTCTGAACACAGCGCCATTGCCCAATGCCTGCAGGGAGAAGATTCCAAGACCATTAAGAGAATTATCCTCACCGCTTCTGGCGGACCATTCTTAAAAACTCCGTTTGAGAAATTTGGGACGCTAACCGCCCGGGATGCTCTTAAGCATCCCACCTGGAAGATGGGGCCCAAGATCACCATCGATTCCGCGACCCTCATGAATAAGGGCTTTGAGGTCATGGAGGCACATTATCTTTTTGGCCTGGACTATTCCAAGATCGAGGTCGTGATTCACCCCCAGAGCATTATCCATTCATTTGTTGAATTCGTGGATGGATCGATCAAGGCCCAGCTGGGAGCGCCGGACATGCGGATCCCCATTCAGTACGCCCTGCTGGAGCAAAGCAGAATGGCCAACCACTGGAACCGGCTGAGCTTTGCCAAGATCTCCAAGTTCGAATTTTTGCAGCCGGACAAGCAAAAATTTCCTTGCCTGGAATATGCCTACGACGCGGGTAAAAAAGGCGGGACCCTCCCTGCGGTTCTGAATGCGGCAAATGAGGAAGCGATCAAGCTCTTCTTAAAGGGGAAGATCAATTTTGCTGAATTGCCACAAAAAATCAAAGGCGTCATGGATAAGCACCAGGCCAAGGAAGATCCCTCCCTTGAGGATATTTTGGCTGCGGACAGGTTTGCCCGAGAAAACCTCCTATGATATACTTCTCGTCATGACGAAAAAACCCGATCTGGAAACCCTGAGGCATTCCACCTCCCACATCATGGCCCAGGCCGTGATCGAGCTTTTCCCGGGCGTAAAGCTTGGCATTGGCCCGGCGATCGAGAACGGCTTTTACTATGATTTTGACATGCCCGAACAGATCACCCCCGAAGACCTTCCCAAGATCGAAAAGAAAATGAAGGAGATCATTCAGGCGGATCAGAAGTTCGAGCGCATCGAGATGAAGAAAGAGGACGCGATCAAGCTCATGGAGGAACGGGGAGAAAAGTATAAAATTGAGCTTTTGCATGAAATCGAGGATGAAAAGGTCAGTCTTTATAAGAACGGCGATTTTATCGACCTCTGCCGGGGCCCGCATCTTGCCTCCACCGGCCAGATCAAGGCCTTTAAGCTTCTTTCCATTGCCGGGGCGTATTGGCACGGGATCGAGACCAATCCCGTCATGCAGAGGATCTACGGGACCGCCTTCAACACCCAGAAAGAGGTGGATGATTATCTCAAGAACCTTGAGGAAGCCAAAAAGCGCGATCACCGCAGACTGGGGAGGGAGCTGGATCTTTTTTCTCTCCACGAAGAAGCGGGGGCGGGTTTTGTCTACTATCATCCCAAGGGGGCGGCTATCAGAAATATTATCGAGGAGTTCCTCCGCAATGAAAATCTCAAACGCGGCTATGAGCTCGTTTATATCCCCCATATTGCCAAGATCGACCTCTTTAACACCTCCGGCCATACCAACTATTATCGCGAGAACATGTATTTCATGCAGATCGACGAGCAGGATTACGTGATCAAGCCCATGAACTGCCCCGGCCACATCTTGATCTACCAGAGAAAAACCGTCAGTTACCGCGATCTTCCCATTCGCTTTTTTGAACTGGGCACGGTCTATCGCTATGAAAAGTCCGGGGTTTTGCATGGCTTGCTCAGGGTCCGGGGTTTCACGCAGGATGACGCGCATATCTTTTGCCGGGAAGAACAGCTGGAGGACGAGATCCTTTCGGTCCTGGAATTTGTGGATTATGTGATGAGAGTCTTTAAGTTCGAATATGAAGTTGACCTTTCCACCCGGCCGGAGAAGTTCGCCGGCACGGTTGACAACTGGGATCATGCCACCGTCGTTCTGCAACGGGCCCTGCAGGAGCGCAGCATCCCTTTTCAGGTGGATCCGGGGGCGGGCGTGTTTTACGGTCCCAAGATCGATATCAAGCTCAAGGATGCGATCGGCCGCCTCTGGCAGGGGCCGACCATTCAGGTGGACTTTAACCTTCCCCAGAGATTTGACCTGACTTACGTGGCGGAAGACGGCTCAAAAAAGACCCCGGTCATGGTCCACCGCGCCATCCTGGGAAGCATTGAACGCTTCCTGGGCGCGCTGGTCGAGCACTACGGCGGGGCTTTTCCGGTCTGGCTGGCGCCGGTCCAGGTCATGATCATGCCCATTGCCGACCGGCACAACGATTACGCCCAGGAGATCGCAAAAAAATTGAAAGATAAAAACATCCGCGTTGAAATCGACCTGAAAAGGGAAAAGATCGGGGCAAAGATCCGGGATGCCCAGATGCAGAAGGTGCCTTACATGATAATTCTGGGGGATAAAGAAACCCAGGCTAGGGTTGTTGCGGTCCGCCACCGGAGTAAGGGCGACCTGGGGGCAAAAAAGGTCGACGATTTCCTCTCGGATATTCGCGAAGAGATAGACAGCCGAGCCTGATCCGTAGTATAATTGAGTTTACGGGGGTAGAGAAAGCATTAGGGACTACATAATTAACGAGCGAATCCGCGGCAGGGAAGTTCGGCTTATTGACGAGGAAGGCAAGCAGCTCGGCGTAGTACCCATCCCCGATGCCCTGAAGTTGGCGCGCGAGCGCGGTTTTGACCTGGTCCTTATCGCCCCGGGAGCCAAGCCTCCGGTTTGCCGCATTGCTGACTACGGTAAGTTAAAGTACGAGCTGAACAAGAAGGAGAAGGAAGCGCGTAAGGCGCAGCGGGGAGGGGGACTGAAGGAAGTCAAGCTTTCTCCCAAGATCGCTCAGCATGATTTTGAGGTGCGGCTGAAGAAAGCGCGGGAGTTCCTGGAAAAAAAGAACAAGGTAAAGGTATCCATGTTCTTCCGGGGAAGGTGGATGGCGCATGTGGCGCTGGGAATGAAGACCATGGATCGTTTGATTGAGCAGGTCGCCGACCTTGGTAAGCCTGAGGGGCGGCCCAAGAGGTTCGGGAAGAATTTTATTGTTATAATTTCTCCGAAGTAGAGGAGATAGACATGCCAAAAGCTAAGACCAGAAGATCCGCGGCAAAAAGGTTCAGGATTACTAAAAAAGGAAAGGTTTTGCGCCGGCATTCCAAGATGCGGCATCTGCTTGAATGCAAGTCGGCCAGAAAAAAAAGGGCCCTGCGCAGAGTGGGAGCGGTTTCGCCGTCGGACGTGAGGCGAGTCAGGCATATGCTCCTGGGAGGATAGGTAAAAATGGTACGAGTTAAAAGAGGTTTTGTCGCCCGCCGAAGAAGGAATAAAATGAGAAAACGGGCCAAGGGTTTCCGCGGAGGTCTGCGCACACAGCTCCGCCGCCGGCATCAGGCGCTCTTAAAAGCGCTTAAGCACGCCACCCGGCACCGGCGCGAAAAAAAGAGAATGATGCGCGGCCTCTGGATCGCACGCATCAACGCCGCGGTCAGGAAGGCAGGCATGACCTACAGCCGGTTCATGGCCGGGCTCAAGAAGAAGAAGATCGGGCTCGATCGCCGTTCTCTGGCGGACCTGGCGGCCAACCACCCCGAGGATTTCTCTAAAATCGTGAAGGCGGTCGAGAAGGCATGATCGAAATGCAGGTGGGCGGGCTCGGCTTTGATCCCCGCAATTTGTCGCCCCTGGTGCTTCTGCGAGACCAGGAAGAAATGAACTTCCTTCCCATCTGGATCGGGATCTTTGAGGCGGCGGCGATCGCGATGGAGCTGCAAAACGTCAAGCCCCCCCGGCCCATGACCCACGACCTTCTCAAGAATTTCATTGAAAAGCTGGGCGGGAGCCTGCAGCGGGTCGTGATCAGCGACATCAAGGAGGGGACCTTCTATGCGGTGATCGAGGCGGAAAAAGAGAAAAAAACCCTCAAGGTTGACGCGCGCCCCTCGGATGCGATCGCCTTGGCGGTGCGGGCGCATATCCCCATCTTCGTGTCAGAGGTTGTCATGATGCAGGCCAAACTGGTGAACGCGGAAAAGGACGCGGAAGAGACCAAGAAGTTCAAGGATTTCATCCAGAACATGCGGCCCGAGGATTTCACCAAATATTACAAAAAGGACTAGTCCCGAGCGAGCGAAGCGAGTCGAGGGGCTAGCTTCTCGAGATCAGGAAGACCCCGCAGACAATCACCAGAATCCCCAGCCAGCGGAAAAGTGTTACATTTTCTTTGAAGAATATGAGGGAAGCCAGCGCCACCAGGACATAGGCCACGCTTACCATAGGGTATACCAGACTGAGTTCGAGCCGGGAAAGGACCACCAGCCAGAAAAGCGAGCTCAGGCCGAAACAGGCGAACCCAAAGAAAACATAGGGATTCATGAACATGGGAATGATCTTGTAAAGAAGCTGGCTTGCCGGGAAAGAGCCGAAGAGCATCATGCCTTTCTTCATGAGCAGCTGCCCGGCCACGGCCAACAGGATGGATATGCCCAGGATGATATAGTTCGTCATTTTTGCCTCCTTTTAGATCTCTTTCCACTCCAAGCTCTTAAAGGGAGGGGTTGAGAACTTGAGTTTAAGTACCACGATCCCCTTTCCCTTGGAGCCGATAGAGTATAGCCTGCTTTTTCCCTTTTCGCGAACGAGCTTAAACGCCCCTTCCCCTAAAGCATTTTCCTGACCGACCGCGTAGTTCATCAGCCAGTTCACGTTGTCCTCAATGTAATAGGGTAGGTCGGTGTACCAATTCGGGTTATGCGTCAGCTCCACCTTGCCCTTTTCCAGGCCGGCTTCCGCCAGATGGAATGCCTGTTCCCGGCAGAGCACGGCGTTGGCCGATGCATAACAATTATAAACGATTCGGGCATTGATTGCACCCAGGAACAGAAAGACCGCGAGGATCATAATGACCAAAAGCAGTGCCGAACCCTTTCTGGTTTTTTCCATCTCAGTTCCTTAAGGCTGCGCCGGTTTCCAGCCCCTCAAGCTCGACCTCGACCCGGTCAATATCTGGATAGGAAAAGGAGAGCTCTGCAAGCTCCCCCCTGTCGGTCAAATAAGAGGAGGTCCCATTTTTTTTCCTGCGCACTTTCTGGTCGATTAAGGCATACTCAACCGCCTCCCCCCCGAGCTTGAGCGAGAGCGTCTGGGAATCAGAGCTCGGAAGGATTTCCCCGGCGGCTCTGACGTCGTTTACGATCCGGGTCAGCACCGCGTTCATGGCCTGTTGTTTTTCCGCCGCGCTCACGATTTTATGCCAGAGGCGGATCTGGATTCCAAGCGCAAAATACGCCGCTCCAAAAAGCATGCTCAGGATGACAAGGGAAATAATGAGTTCGACCAGGGTAAATCCTTTTTTTGTCATCACCGGTAGCTGCTCCTCAGGGTATAGATATAGAGAGGTGATTTGTCCGGGTTCCATGAAAGCTCGAGCCTAACTCTTATCAAGTCTGCCAGGACAGGCGAGACCGAGATCCTTCCCCTGCCATTGGCGAAGGAGGATCCATTCATTCCGGGGAGTTCCGCAAAGGGAAGGCCCTGGATTTCTTCCATCTCTGCCTGGAGTAGATAGGCAGCCCGGTTGAGGTCGCTGGCGGAACTGATCGAGGCCAGACCTATTTTCAAAAGGGATCCAAAGGCAATGGTGGCCACCAGAAAAAGGCTGGCTGCGACCAGCAGCTCAACCAGCGTGAAGCCCCGCTTATTCAAGGCGGACCCTCCCCGCGGATGAAACAATGATCTTTCGGGTCTTTCCCGATGTGTCTTCGAGGACCAGGGTTCCGGATTTGCCGGGAGGGGGGAAGCCAGACGCCGCAAAACCGATATCGCAGATATTTTTGAATTTGATGCCGGGAGGAAGCGTGAATTTGTCCGGGACAAAGCTTAAACTTTGGTGCCGCAGGACAGAACTGCTTTGAAGCTGGCGGAGCTCTGAGGCGAGCGCTCGGGCGGAAGCATAGAGATAGAGCGAAGAAGAAAAGCGTGTGGAAAGGGGCAGCGCCAGCGAAAAAAGCACGCTTAAAATGCCGATGATCACGACGATCTCAACCAGAGTGAAGCCTTTTTTGGCAAACATGATTTACTTTGTTTTGATCAAAAGATTGTCGATGAGGCGGGCCTTGCCGACACGAGCGGCCAGGGCAATAAGCGCCCTTTTCTTGATCTTTTTTACTTCAGCCAGGGTTTTAGGGTCGACCATTACCGCATACTCAAGTTTTATCAGGGGTTCTGTGCCGATAAGATTGCGGAGCGCCAGAAGGATCTTGCGCGCATTCACCTCTCCGTCCTCGATATCCTTTTTGGCGTAGGAAAGGGCTTTGTACAATATGGTGGCGGCCTTCCGTTCCGGAGGGGAGAGGTATTTGTTCCGGGAGCTCATGGCCAGACCGTCAAACTCACGTACGGTGGGAAGAGCGATTATCTCCACGGGGAAATCGAGGTCCCGGACCATTCTTTTGATGAGGACCTGTTGCTGGAAATCCTTTTCACCGAAGAAGGCGTAATGCGGGGAGACGAGGTTAAAAAGTTTAGCGACAACCGTGGCCACCCCCCGGAAATGGCCGGGCCGTGCTTTTCCGCACATGATTCTGGATAGTCCCTCTACCTCCACATAGCTGCTGAATCCTTTTGGGTAAAGATCTTGAGCTCGGGGTAAAAAAAGGACGTCTATATCAAAATTCTTGAGCAGCTTTTTGTCTCTTTTCAGGTCGCGGGGGTAGCGCGCCAGGTCCTCCCGGGGGCTGAACTGGAGGGGATTGATAAAAATACTGACCACGACGATGTCCGCTCTCTGCCGGGCTTCTTCAATAAGAGAAAGATGCCCTTCATGAAGCGCGCCCATGGTGGGGACAAAGCCGAGGGTCTTCCCACGAGCTTTCATTTTGAGGGAATATGAACGCATTTCGTTTAGGGTTTGAATTACTCTCATGTTTCTTCGTCCCGGTGCCGCGGCGCGGCTGCGTTCAGCGGATGGTCCAGAAACGGGCGATCACCCACACAATGACCGCCAGGACCACGGCCATGATCTTCAGGCCGAGGTTGCGCGTAAAGAACTCTTTAAGCACCTTTATCCTCCTTCGGTTTTGGTTTCTGCCAGGTGGCGAATTTACATTTTGGATAATTGCTGCAGCCGTAAAAGATCTTTCTGTGCCTGGTCCTTCGCTCAACCAGTTCGCCACCGCATTCCGGGCACTTGGCGTCGATCTTTTTCAGGATGGGTTTGATATTCTTGCATTTGGGGTAGCCGGAGCAGGCCAGGAAGTCTCCGTATCGGCTGTGTTTTAAGGTCATGGGTTTGCCGCATTTTTCGCATTTTTCCTGTCCGGCCAAGGCCTTGGCCTCTTCTTGCGGGAGGTTTTTAGTGAATTTGCATTTGGGATAGCCGGAGCAGGCCATAAAATCCCCGTAGCGGCCCTGGCGGATAACGAGGGGCTTGCCGCACTTGGGGCATTTTTCCTTGGTTTTGATCTCTTTTTTTACTTTTTCCATCTTGACCTCCGCTTCAGAGAGCGCCTTTGAAAAAGGCTCATAGAATTCCCTTAAGGCCTCCACCCACTCCATTTTTTCAGCCACGATATCATCCAGGTCGTCTTCCATATGCGCGGTGAACTTGATGTCCATGATGCGCGGGAAATGTTTGACCAAAAGACGATTGGTGACCATGCCGATCTCAGTCGGCTTGAGGGCCTTGCCTTCTTTTTCGACGTAGCCCCTTTCCTGAACAGTAGAGAGGATGGGGGCATAGGTGGAGGGTCTGCCGATCCCCCTTTTTTCAAGTTCTTTGACCAGAGAAGCCTCGTTGTAGCGCGGCGGCGGTTGCGTGAAATGCTGTTCCGGCGTAAGCAAAAGAAGGATTAGTTCTTCGCCTTCCTTTAAAGAAGGAAGGGTCCCCGCCATTTCCTTTTCTTCTTCATCATCGGCGCTTTCCAGGTAAACCTTGATAAAACCATCAAACTTAAGGACCGATCCGGTCGCCCTGAAGAGGTGATCATTGGCCTTGATGTCGACCGAGGTCTGGTCGAAGACCGCGGATTTCATCTGACAGGCGACAAATCTCTTCCAGATAAGATCATATAATTTGAGTTCCTCCGGCCGGAGGCTTTCCTTGATCTTTTCCGGATGCCGAGAGGCGGCGGTGGGACGAATAGCTTCATGGGCGTCCTGCGCCTGTTTTTTCTTCTTATATCTTTGCGGTTGGGGGGGAAGATACTCCTTGCCAAAGAGTTCCGCGATGTATTTGCGCACGGCTGTCTCTGCTTCTTCGCTGATCCTGACCGAGTCGGTGCGCATATAGGTGATGAGACCAACGCGGCCTTCTCCCCGGATGCCGATCCCTTCATAGAGTTTCTGGGCAATGGCCATGGTCCTCTTGGCGGAAAAACCAAGCTTACGTGCGGCTTCCTGCTGCAGGGTGCTGGTGATAAAGGGAGGGGAGGCGTGTCTCTTTTGTTCTTTTTTGGCGACCTTGCTGACAACGTAGTGGGCCCCTTCCAGATCTTTGAGGATCTTTTTGGCCGCAGCTTCGGAGTTGATGGTTTTGCCTTTTTCCTTGGGCCTGACCCCTAAGCCCTGGTCGCCCTTGGCGATCAGCTTTGAGTCGAACTCAATCCTGTCGTTGCTGGAGAGCTTGGCGGTAATGTCCCAATATTCTTCCGGCTTGAATTTCTTGATCTGCTCCTCGCGCTCGCAGATCAGTCTTACCGCCACCGACTGGACGCGTCCGGCGGAAAGCCCTTTGCGCACTTTTTTCCAGAGCAGAGGGCTGATCTTGTAGCCGACCAGCCGATCCAGGATGCGGCGCGCCTGCTGGGCGTTGACGCGGGCCATATCGATCTCGCGGGGGTGCTTGACCGCGCCGGTGACCGCTTCTTTGGTGATCTCGTGGAACTCGATCCGCTTGACCTTGCCATCCTTTTCCAGGAGGAACCTGAGATGCCAGGCGATGGCCTCGCCTTCACGGTCCGGGTCAGGGGCAAGCAGGACAAGCTCCGCCTTCTGGGCCGCGGTCTTAAGAAGCTTGATGATCTTTTCCTTGCCCTTGATGACCTGATAGTTCGGTTCAAAATCCTTTTCGACCTTAACTCCCAGGGATTTTTTGGGAAGATCCCGCACGTGCCCCCCGCAGGCCGCGACCTCAAATTCTTTTCCCAGGAATTTTTCCAGGGTCCGGGCCTTAGCGGGAGATTCAACGATCACTAATTTTTTAGCCAAAAAATTTCCCTCCAGATTAAGGAATGTTAACAGACGCGCTGATATCTGTCAAATATCCAGCAATTTTATTGCCACCTCGACTCAGACAGACCGCAAGCTTTTCGTTCGCTCGGTGCAGGCAGAATATTTATTATAATTATGATAAATAGTTAGTTTACCCCGAGCGATGTCGAGCGAGCGCAGCGAGTCGAGACAGAGTCGAGGGGTGTCGAAATTTCGACAGGGCTAGCGCGCAAAGCGCTTCGTGAGCTCTTCTTCGGTGAGGCGGGACATGGTCGGGCGGCCGTGGGGGCAGGTGAGGGGATTTTCGGTCGTATAGAGATCTTTTATTAATTGATTCATTTCCTGGCCATTTAATTTATCTCCAGCCTTGATCGCGCTATGGCAGGCGATGAGCTTGCGGATATTCTCCTGTTTTATCTTGAGCTGCGCGGATTTTCCGAGGTTCTGCAATTCCGAGAGAATATCGGTTAAGAGTTGTTTGGCGGAGGCTTTAGCGGAGACGGCAGGCACGGAACGTAATATATAAGCGTTATTTCCAAATTCTTCCAGGTCAAAACCGATGTTCCTCAAATATTCAATGTTTTCCTGTAAAACAATCGATTCTTTGGGAGGCAATTCGAGAGTTTCCGGGATCAATAATGACTGGCGACTGGCGACCGATGACTGGCGACTGAGTTGGTCGTAAAGTATCCGCTCATGCGCGGCATGCTGGTCGATAAGGACCAGGTCCTCTCCGTCCGTGCAGATAATATATGTTTCTTTATGCTGATAGATGGGAATGAGAGGCTGGACTGCGGAGACCTCAAGTTCTGGCAGAGGGATGTGGGACGAGGGGGCTGGCATCCAATTCTGTTTTTCTTCCAGTTCATCTGATATTCTGATGCTCTGATTCTCTCGTTCTGGTAATCTGATAATCTGATTTTCTAGTGAAGCTTTAACCGCTGAGGTAACCGCCTCCATCACTTCCTGGGTTTTAACGAATTTAATTTCCCGTTTAGTGGGATGGACATTAACGTCCACCTGTTTGGGATCGATTTCTATGAAAATGATGGCTGCGGGATAGCGGTTGCCGGGTATCAGGGTTCGATACGCTTCTTCTAACGCCCGGTTGAGCAGGAAATTGCGCACATACCTGCCGTTGACATAAAAATTTTCGTAGGCCTTGTCGATCCTGGTCAGGGTCGGCCGGCTGATCAACCCGTGAACCCTGACGGCGCCGTCCGAACTGAATTCGATCAGCTCTTTGAGCAGGTCAATCCCGTATACCGCCAGGACGGCGTCCTTAAGATTTCCCGTTCCGGGGGAGGAGAGGAGGGGTTTGCCGTCGGATGCCAGTTCAAAGGCGATGTTTGGATTGGCCATGGCGTATTTGGAAACGATATTGCCGATGTGTCCCATCTCGGTCATGGGCGATTTCAGGAATTTCTTGCGGGCGGGGGTGTTCCAGAAGAGTTCCTTGACCTCAACCGTAATACCGGCGCCGGAAGGGTTGGGCTCGATCTTTGTTTTAGAGACGCTGGCGATGGAGGGAAGGGCTTCTCCGCGAAAGCCCAGGGTCTGGATGTTGAAAAGGTCATCGAGCTTTGCGATCTTGGAGGTGGTGTGGCGCGCAAGCGCCACGGCGATCTCTTCCGCGCTCATGCCGCAGCCGTCATCGGAAACGCGGATCAATTTTCTGCCGGCGCTTTGTATCTCAACCTTGATTTTGGTAGCGTTCGCATCAATCGAGTTCTCAACTAATTCTTTGACCACCGAAGCGGGCCGCTCCACCACTTCGCCCGCGGCGATCTTGTTGATGAGGTCTTCAGGGAGGACCTGAATTTTTGAGGTTTTCACATTTATATTTTACCCTATTTCTCAAGAGATTTAAACGATGAAGGAGCAAAAATTTTTGCCGCCAATATTTGAAATTCCAGCCATAATTTGCCGATATTTATAAGTAATGCGAATAAGCACAAGAGCCATAATACCGATCGCATCTTTGTTCATGAAGGTTGCCCTTGGCGCCCAGGCGGCGCGCGGCCGGGTCTTGAGTTGGGCAAGGGGAACAAGGATCGACCTTCCTCCTTCTTTTTCCGCCTACATCGCAAAAGACGGCACCCTGATCTCGGGCATCCTGGGAGCCATCTCTCTTCCTTCCCCGCTTAAAAGATCTGGAATGTATGAGATCCGATTTTCTGAATATGAAGGGCATAAGCTGGTGCATGTTTTGGGTGAGAAGGGAAACTTTCATAAAAATTTCGAAATAAAATTGGAGGGAGAAAAAATCTTGTTCGGGGCCTTGGAGTGGTGGAAAGCGGATAGAAAAGAGAGCAATCAGCATGGAAAAAAGATCAATAGCTGGGCTGAAAACGAAGGAGCGGCTCCAGCTGATCGCTGGATGACAATTGGTGCCGCCGGGCAGATTTATCTGGGTAAAATTGGTGCGGATAAAATTCTTTTGAGCGCCCTTGGCAATAGAAAGCGCGACGGAGTGGTGGGGTTCAAGGGTACAGGAGAAGAGAAGAGGGTTTTGGTTTATGAGGCTGACAGGAAAACACTGATCAGGGAATTCTATTTGAAAAGATCCACTGGGGGTGAATGGGCTGCAATCCCCATAAAGCCTTCACGTAGACAGAAAGTGGTAAGGCGAGGAGAAATGATCCGCAAATGGGCCAATAAGGAAGGTAATCCTCCCCCTGATCGGAAAGTGCGCATCAACAATGAAGGGGCGGCCTATCTTTGTAAAATAGATAAATCTGTGATTTGGTTAAGACCTCTTGGAAAAAAGGGTCGGAACGTACTGGTGAGGCACAGGGACGTAGGGGAAGAGAAAAGGGTGTTGGCTTTCGAGGAAGACGGAAAGACATTGATAAGAGAATACAGGCTGGAGCAAACGGCAGATGGAAAATGGAAGGCCGCTCTCCTTGAGCTTACGTCATTGCAGGAAGCGATGCTGCATAGAGAAACGATTCGCAATTGGGCAAAAGAAAATGGCGATGTTCCCCCTGATCGCCTTGGAACGATCAGCGGATCGGGCCAGATGTATCTTTGTAATATCGACGGGGATAACATTAGATTGTCATCTCTTGGTCGAGGTGAACGGCCGGGGTTGCAGCGCTTTAAGGATGTAGGAAAAGAGAAGAGGGTATTGGCTTTCGAAGAAGACGGTAAGACATTGATAAAGGAATACAGACTGGAGCAAACGGCAGATGGAAAATGGCAGGCAGCGCCCCTTGAGCTTTCTCCCCAACAGGAAGCCCTCCTCCATGGGGAAAGGATCCGCGATTGGGCAAAAGGAAAAGGTGAGATTCCCCCTGATCGCCTTGGAACGATCAGCGGGTCAGGCCAGATGTATCTTTGTAATATCGACGGGGATAACATCAGATTGTCATCTCTCGGATCGTCTAGACGGCTGGGGCTGCAGCGGTTCAAGGATGTGGGAGTTGAGAAAAGGGTGCTGGTTTTCGAAGAAGACGGCAGGACATTGATAAAGGAATACAGACTGGAGCAAACGGCAGATGGAAAATGGCAGGCAGCGCCCCTTGAGCTTTCTTTCCGGCAAGAAGGGATCTTGTATACGGAAATGATCCGCAATTGGGCAGAAGAGAACGGCAAGCCCCCTCCCGATCGTCGCAGAATGATTAGCAGGTCAGGTCAGATGCATCTTTGCTACATGGGGGGGAAAGTTTATACTTGCAGGCTCTGGGCTCAGTTAGACGGCCGGGGCTGCAGCGGTTTAAGGATGTGAGAAAAGAGAAAAGGGTGCTGGTTCTCGAAGAAGACGGCAGGACGTTAATAAATGAATACAGGCTGGAACAAACTGCCGAGGGAAAGTGGCAGGTAGCGCCCCTTGAGCTTTCTCCCCAACAGGAAGCCCTCCTCCATGGGGAAAGGATCCGCGATTGGGCAAAAGGAAAAGGTGAGATTCCCCCAGATCGCCTTGGATCGATTTATGAGAACGGCCAAATGCATCTTTGTAATATCGACGGGGATAATATTGGATTGTCATCTCTTGGATCGTCTAGACGGCCGGGGCTGCAGCGGTTCAAGGGTGTGGGGAAAGAGAAAAGGGTGCTGGTTTTTGAAGAAGACGGCAGGACATTGATAAAGGAATACAGACTGGAGCAAACGGCAGATGGAAAATGGCAGGCAGCGCCCCTTGAGCTTTCTTCTCGACAGGAAGGAGAAATGATCCGCGATTGGGCAAAAGGAAAAGGCGCGGTTCCCGCTGATCGTCTCGGATCAATTTATGAAAGCGGCCAGATGTATCTTTGTAATATCGATGGGAATCACATTATATTGTCATCTCTTGGCCCGGGCAAACGGCCGGGGCTGCAGCGGTTTAGGGAGGCAGGAGATGAAAAAAGAGTCGAGATCTATGAAGCCGCTGGCGAGTTGATCAGTGTTTATGTTTTGGCCAAAGGCGGTGAAATATATTATCGCCCCCATATTTTGAAGGATGAGGTCTTTCGACAAAAAGTAGCGGAGCTTGAAAAACTGGTTAATGAAGGGCGCCACCGGGCGCTGCTTGAGAATCTGCCCTCGGATCTGCGGATCGACTTTCTCCTCATGCTCTACAGCCAAAAGTTCGGTGAAGAAGTCCTGCTGGAATTCTCCCGCAAGATCGGGGGCGCTTCCATCCTGGATTCGCTGCCTCAAACTTCCGGCACGGCCCGGACGGTATTCAGCTATGCGGAAGGGTCGGAGCTCAAGGCGAAAAAAGACGGGGAGAAGCTTAAGGATTTTGAAGACTCCATGATCAAGGCGGTCTTCAAGGGCATGGATTTTGAGGGCATTCTCTCCATTGTCCAGGCCAAGTACCTGCATTTGCTCTTGAGCGAGCATAAGTTTCGCCTCCCCCCTGCCTTGAAATACGCGAAGAAAAGATTGGGCGAGATGAAAGAACAAAAATCTCTCCTGGCCCTGTCCTTGAAGGCGGTGGTGGAATACCTTGAGGGCGAATTTGCGATAGGGGGGCTTTCCGGCTTAGTGACCCTGAAGCCGCATCAGGTCCTGGGGACCAGGTTCCTGCTGGATAATCCCCGGGCTTTGCTGGCGGATGAAATGGGTTCAGGCAAGACCCTCCAGGCCTTACTGGCGGCGGTTAATGCCAAATGCAAAAAGGTTGTCATCATCTGCCGTCCCAGCGGCCGCCGGATCTGGAAAAAGGAGATCAAAAAGAGGCTTTCCCGCAGCGCGGACCGGAGTTTTGTGGTAGTGCGATCCGGTCTCGGCCTGAAAAAGGCCGAAACCAAGAGGTTCGTGATCGTCAATTATGAGTACGCGCGCGGGCACGTGAAAGAGATCCAGGGATTGAACCCGGACATGATCATCCTGGACGAGGCCCATGCCCTCTGCCACGAGGACAGCAAGCAGTCCCTCAAGATCCGGGGGCTTAAAGCTCCCCGCAAGATTGCCATGACCGGAACGCCGATCTTGAATGAGGCCAGAGAATTGTGGCCGATACTCTACTTTTTGTTCCCCGAGGAATTTCCAAGCTCGGAGTATTTTGTCCAGAGCTACACTTCAAATATGTACCAGCGCGCTCTCCTGCACAACCGCCTCCGGGGCTTTATGCTTCGGAGAAAAATGAGCGAGTACCGGATAAACATGCCGCCCCTGGTCGAGGAATGGATAGAAGTTCCCCTGACCGAAAAACAGCGGGAGGTCTACCGGGAGATTGTGGTGGATCCGATCCGGTGGGCGCACAAACAGGGAAGGCGCTACAGCCGCCTGCGCCTGGTGGCTTGGCTGCTCCAGGCGGCAGACGACCTGGCGCTTTTGCGGCTGGGTGAGATGGGGGAGGGAGGCAAGTACGCCAAGGTGGAGGAATCGGTAAAGGCCTCGCCGGAGAAGCGCCGCCTGATCTTTGTGCGCTATCGGATCCCGCTCAAGCATCTTTCCAACCTCCTGCCGGATTGCAGGATCATCATGATGGAGACCCCGCAGAAGGAACGGGACGAGATCATTGAGGAGTATAAGGCCGGAAAGATAAAGACCATTGCCATGACCTATAAGATCGGGGGGGAGAGCTACAATCTTCCCGAGACCGACGAGATCATCCTCTTTGATCAGCCCTGGAACACCCCTCAAAAGATGCAGGCGATCTACCGGGGCTATCGGCTGGACCGCGGCAAGGACCGCGAGTTAAAAGTAATTTCCCTTTTGAGTGAGGATACGATCGATGTCGACATGGTTACCCTGCAGGAGAATAAATGGCGGGAATTTCGGGAGGTGGTGGAGGGAGCTAAAGATCGCCGGCATTTGAACGAGCAAAATATGGAGCGCTTGCTTGAGATGAGCCAGCGCAGGAGATGGGCTCAAACCATGGCCGAAGAATATATGGAAGAGCTACCGGAGGAGCTCAGGACGGCGGAGTTCTACCAGGCTATCGGCCGCGGAGATTTTGAGTCCATTGCCCAATATTATAAAGATCATCTTGAAGAGTTGAAGAGTTTTTGGAGCACCGTCGCGCGGATAGGGATGATGAAAGAGATGGGGGCAGGGGAATGGCAGAACGAACTCTCCCTCGGATCCGGGCCCTCTACTACTTATGAAGCCTGGAGACAGCTGAGCAGCACGGGCATCGTCGGTCATAGCCCCAAAGTGGTGGACGTAGATCAGAGCCCGGCTATGAACGAGGTGGGGGCGAATCCAGAGAAATATCTGATGTCAATGACGGAGATCTCCGGCCTCGAGAGAGAGTTCAATGTGGTGGGAGCCGAATTTTCCTTCTACTATGTTGATCCGGTCGAGCGCGCAGAGGTCATAAGGCAGGCCTGGCGCAAACTCAAGGAAAAGGGATATCTTGTTTTAAGCGGGCCCGGAATGGTATTTGAAGAAGAGGCCATTCAAGGCATTGAAAAACTGGGCTTCAAAGTCCTGACCGATCCGGCTGCTCAAATACAATCCTCCAAATTGCTGCTTGAATTTGCCCGGGCTTTTGGTAAAACCGAGCAAGAAGCGCTCTCTCTGATCAACAACACGGGGATATTAATTGCGCAAAAAACGGATAGAGAGCCCACAGCTGAAAATGTATATATTCCCATCAGCAAGAAAGTGAAAGAAGAAGAGGCTTCTGAGTCTCCGAAAAAGGTCGAGACCCGGTTGATGGATGAGATGGGAAGGGTATTTGTCGCGTATTTACCGGAAAACGATCCGCGCTTGCTCCGGAACCGGTAAGCGCCGGAGAGAGACGATTCTACAATGAAATTTTCAGGATTTGGAGGCGATAGAGAGCAAGGACCTGTTTCAGCTGAGGTTTATCATGGAAGCGCGTAAAATAGATTCAACCATAAATTATCTTAAATATAAGCGAAGGTTCCAGTGGGGCGCCTTGACCGGCCTGGGGGAGAAAAAACTGGGCGTCGCCCGGAGGGCGAAGCTGCAGCTCATTGACACCGGCCTGAACATCCTTGGCACGTTCCACATCAATTACCTCCGCATCCTGAAAGTGTATAAGACCGCGCGGGGACAGCTGCCGGAATTCACCTATCTCCCTTGGGATAAGGCGCGGGTCTGGCTCGGGAAAAAACGCGGAGCCATGGAGATCAAGAGCATCGACGGGCAGGCGCTGAGCCACAGCCCGGACCTGATCTGTTACTTTGACCACAATCACAAGTTCTGGTGGATGAATATCACCATGCTCGAGAAGCTGGGCTATGAATCAACCGAGCTGGTCGGACGAAGCTTTCTTTCCTTTCTCCATCCCGATGACGTGGAGCTAGCGCAGGGGCGCTTTACTTCTCTGATGGCGACTGGGATGTCGAATCCCTGTGAATTGCGGATCCGGAAGCAGGACGGAGAATACATATGGGGGTGGGTGGTGGGGCGTCCCCTGGTTGAGAATGGGGAAAATGCGGGAGTGGTCGTGCATATCCGGGATATCACGCAGAGGAAGCGGGACGAACTCCGCAAAATCATCGATCAAAGATTGAACACCCTTTATGAGGTCTGGGGCGGGATAAACCATGAGTTCAACAACGCCCTTTTTCCTCTTCTGGCAGTGGTAGATATGTTTGAGAAACGCCTGTCCATGGGAAAGGTAGATCCTGAGGTTGCCTTGAAATACTTGGAACAGATGGTTGGGAGCGCAGGCCGGATCCGAGGCCTGGCCCGCCGCCTTCAATTATTTGCTGAATTTTCCGGCCAGGAGAAGGTCAGCAATGACCTGATTTCATTGATCGATGCAGTCCTGCAGCATTTTGAAAAGAAGTTCACTGAAACCGGCATCACGGTCATCCGGCGCGGCTGGCTGGCTTCGGGAAAAGAAAACCCGCTTTTAATGCGGCTGCATTTTGCCGGGATCCAGATGCTTCTCATGGACCTCTTGAACAACTCGGTGGATGCCATAAATATCCGGCGCGCCTATGATAAAAATTTTGCCCGTGAGATCCGTGTGTCATTGCAAATCGAGAACGGGAAGAAGGATTTGGTGGTGCTTAAGATCTACGACACCGGATGCGGCATTAAGGCTGAAGATAAAGAAGGGATCTTTGAGCCTTTTTTTACCACCAAACCTGCGGGAAAAGGAACCGGGCTGGGGATGATGCTGGTCCAGCACGTGGTCCAGGAGCATAACGGAAGCATTGAAATCGAGTCCGTTCCGGATGAATGGACGAAAATAACGGTCCGCTTCCCGCTCTCTTAACCCAGGATGATCTCGTCTAATGCGCGTTTGGGGACGTGGTGGACGCCGGCCTCATCGCGCCAGTATTTGATATCATCTTTGGCTTTCAGGTTTTCGATCTTTACTTTTTCCCGGGCTTTGCCCAGCGCGATCACCAGCAGGATCTCATAGCGGCTGTCGATCTGCAGCGCCTGGCGGAGGTCCTCTTTGTCAACGGAGCCGACAATGCATCCCCCCAAACCCTTTTCCACGGCTCCGAGCAGGATGCTCTGGGCGGCGATGCCGTGATCGCAGCCGAAATCCTTACTGATTTTGGTATCACCCAATATAATAATGTAAGCGGCGGGCCGCTCCCCCTCCGCCGGTCCTTTCCAGTCCTTGAAATAACCCGCCCAGGCAAGGTGCGGGAATATCTTGGCGTTCTTCTCGCTCTCGCAGGAAAGGATGTATTTCAGCGGCTGGAGGTTGCTCGCCGAGGGGGAAAGCCGCGCCAGGTCGACCAGCTCTCGGAGGGTGCCGATTTTCAGGGATTTCTCCTGGTAAAAGCGGCGAAAGCTGCGGTTCCTGAGGACCAGGCCCTTTAAGATCTCCATCGTTTTTGATTATACTCCCTTAATATTCGATGTCAACGGAAGTGGCCGCAAACTGAAATCTTTGGAAAAATATGGCGAGAAAGAATTGGGAGAAAAAACGATGAAAAAACTGATTTTTGCCTTTCTGATTCTCGTATTATATATTTCAACTTCTTATGCGCGCTGCGACCTTACCAGTTCCCTGATTGACTGGGACGTCTATTACATCCGTTTCGGGATCAGCGGGTATCCTTATTATAATACCGCGCTGGAGCGGTATGATTTCTTTGATCTGGATGATAACTACTGCGGAAGCCTCTGTTTCAATCCTCTGCTGGAAGATTGGGAATACTTCGGGCTTTAATCCACTTGTTTGCTGCTTCGCAGGCGGGGAGAATCGTAGTCTCGCCGGTAAATGTCATAATGGGAAGAGGAACGGAGAGCCTTTCTTTCCAGCATGACCCTGAATTCCCAATCATTTTTTGTCAGATAAGGCCTTAGGTCGCGCCAGGAAAGATTGCTTCCGAAAAGAAAAGAAGAAACCTTGCTCTGTCTAATATCTCTTTTGTTATCCACGAAAAGCATGCCGAGAACCGCCGCCCAGGGAAGACAGCCGGCGATTGCCGCTTCCTCCCCCCGGCGCGGACGAAGCAAGTCATGTTGTTCAAGGTAGTCACCGTCAATGACCAGGATTGCTCCGGGCGTATAATAAGAGTCCTTTTTCAGCTCAACGAATCTCTCAACCAGGCTGTCTACTGCATCATAGGGAGGGAGATTCCTTGCGTCCAGCCTGAATCTTCTGGTCCCCTTAAAATACGTTACCTGAGAGCGATGGTCAGGAAAAGCCCTCCAGTCCTTCGCGAAAAGATAGGCGGTGCTGAATGCCCTAGTCAAACAAACGCCGCGGTAGGTTAGGTGCCGGTCATGGTAATGGATGTTGGGGTAAAGCGGTCCGAAACGCGAAAAATAATCTTCGGCTTTTCTTGCTCTCAGAATCTTCCTGGCCGTTCTCCGCTTCTGTTTCCACAGCTTCTCCATTATTTTCCCATTCCGGTATGACATCCATACCGAAGCGGCCACGGTTCCGTGAAAATACAGGTTTCTGGCTCGCATGGTTCGCCTATTTTTCGAAGTATTTGCCTGCGAATTTCAGGCACGATTGGCTAATATATTTGAAAAGTGATCTCCTGCAATTCTTTGATTATCTCATTCCAGTAACGCGAGGTGCCGGCTTCGGGGAAATGCTTGGAAAACCCGCCTTCTTTGCTCTGGATCGCCAGCCAGGAAACAAAATGGATGATCCGCATACCGCGCAGCAGCGGGATAAGCTTTAATGTGCGGCGGTCAAAGGGCCGGAAAAGCTCATAGCCCTTGAGGAACCATTCAAGCTCGTTTTCACAGTGTTCGACCCCGCCCGGCAGCAGCAGCCAGAGGTCCTGCACCGGCGGCCCAAAACAGATGTCATCAAAATCAACAATATAGATCCCTTCCCCCGGCCGGTGGATGAGGTTGCCTTTGTGGCAGTCGCCATGCAATAAAATGAATTCCTGGTGATTAAAGTGGTGGTCGGCTTTTTCTATGAAGAGCTCGACAACGTGCTTAAATGATTTTTGGAAATCCGGAAGCAGGTAATCGGTTTTGAACAGTGCTTCAAGGTGGTGTTGAGTGGCCACGGATGGTCTCCAGATGATGCGCTGGCTGCTCTGGTGCAGGGCGCCGACCAGGTGGATCCTGGCCAGCAATCGGCCCAGCTCTTCCCACGCGTTCTTATCGAACTCGTCCAATGCGCGTCCCCCTTTTTTGGGGAATAGGGCATAGGGGATAGAATTCAGGTCAAACAGGGTTTGCTTTTTGATCTGCAGCGGAGGAATGACCGGGACCTCTTTTGCCTCTAATTGTTTGAGGAATTCGTGCTCTTCCAGGATCATTTCCTGGGTCCAGCGCCCCGGCCGGTAAAATTTGATAATGAATCTTTCCCTGGAATCGTGTTCTTCCAGCTCATAAACGCGGTTGATGTAGCTGTTCCGAGCCAGCAGCAGGTTGCTCAGTTTTTTATGAAGCGTTTTCTCAACTGCGTGCAGAATGTTATCGTGGTTAAGATGTTGCCAAACAGAGGTCATGAGTTAATGATAACAGAGGCAGGCTTGGGCAGGCAAATCGATTCTGACTGTCGGAATTTCGACACCCCTCGACTCTGTCTCGACTCGCTGCGCTCGCTCGACATCGCTCGGGGTAAACTAACTATTTATCATAATTATAATAAATATTCTGCCTGCACCGAGCCCTTCGACTGCCTGCCGCTAAGCAGGCAAGCTCAGGGTCGAGGTGGCAATAAGATTGCTGCTCTCCCCGCAGGAGGTGGAAACCATGAAATTTATCGCTTTTTTGCTCAAGTATTTGATTTCTAGCTTCGACCGGAAAATAAAGGCAGGAGGAGAAGAATATGAGCTTTTTATTTGAGGATCTGGTGGAGAGGGGTGGATTTGAACCACCGAACCCATAAGGGACCTGATTTACAGTCAGGCGCGTTTAGCCACTTCGCTACCTCTCCATGAGGTGAAAAGGTTGCGGTTAAATCGCGTGAGGACCTAACCGCAACCCGTAACGAGCTTATCTGCGTTTCTTCTTCTTGCGGCCGCGGGCCATCTTGGCTCGGGAAATATCACCCTTTTTGTCGATGAAATAAAGATAACCCTTCTGCTTCTTGATCCCGCACTTCATAACTTTCTCTGCCATAATCTTTCACCTCCTTTGTTTTACAACTTCGAACAAAATTATCCCGGTCGCCACTGACGCGTTCAGGGAATTGATCTTCCCTCGCATCGGGATGCGAACGATCTCATCGCACCTTTCCTTGACCAGGCGGGACAGACCCGCGCCCTCGCTTCCGACGACAAGCGCGAGGGGCTCTCTCAAATCCGCTTCATTATATATGGTTTTTCCGTCGATTTCAACGCCTTTCACGACGATATTTTGCTCCTTTAGGTAGGAGATCGCCTCGGCGATGTTGGGGACGCGGGCGATCGGCACTTGGCCGGCCGCCCCGGTCGAAACCTTCATGACCGTTTCCGTGACCTGGACCTGCCGTCTTTTGCGGATGACCACGCCGTGGACGCCGGCAGCTTCCGCCGTCCTCAATATCGCCCCGAAGTTGTGGGGATCCTCGATCCCGTCCAGGATCAAAATGAAGGGAGGATCGTTTTTAGAAGCGGCGATTTCCAGCAAGTCCGGGAGGTCTTTGTAATCAGGCATTTTTCAGGGCTTCTTCAAATATGGCCAGGGCCCGGTCGATCTCCGGCTTTTTGACGATAAGCGGCGGCACAAAGCGGAAGACGGTGCCGTTGGCACCGGTCGGGATCAATACCAGTCCGTGCTTCAGGCAGTAATTCATGATCTTCTTTACCGGATCCGCGTCTTTAAAGTCCACCCCGATCATGAGCCCGAAACCCCGCACATCCTTGATCTTCGGGTACTTGCCCTGGAGGGACTCAAGCTTTTTCTTAAGATAAGTGCCCAATTTTTGCGAATTCTGCACCAGCTTTCCTTTCTGGATCACGTCGAGGGTCGCGATGGCGGCCGCGCAGCAGACCGGGTTCCCTCCGAAGGTTCCCCCATGGGATCCGGGGGACCACTTGGCCATGAGCTCGGCCGAGGCGGCGATCCCTCCCAGCGGAAAGCCGGAAGCGATCCCCTTGGCCATGCAGATAATGTCGGGCTGGACGTTAAAATGCTCAATGGCGAACCACTTGCCGGTGCGGCCAAAGCCGGACTGGATCTCGTCCACGATGAGCAGAACCTGGTACTGGTCGCAGAGCCGGCGGATCCCGTCTACCAGCTCCGGGCTCTGTACCTGATAGCCGCCTTCGCCTAGGATCGGCTCGATGATGATGGCGGCGATCTCTTTGTTCTTGAAGAGATCTTCAATTTCGCTGAGGTTCGGCTCGACGATGTAGGTTTCCGGCAAGAGCGGCTCATAGCCCTCCCGGTACTTCATTTTGGAAGTGGTCAAAGAAAGCGCGCCGAAGGTCCGGCCGTGGAAACCCCCGCGGAGCGCCGCCAGGCCGGGTTTTTTAGTAGCGTATTTTGCCAGTTTGATCGCGGCCTCGACCGCTTCCGATCCGCTCTGGCAGAAGAAGAATTGCGCGTTCTGGATCGGAACGATCCTTGCCAGTTTTTCCGCCAGCGCGATATAGGGTTCATAGCTGGCGATCCCGATGCAGATGTGGATCAGGTTTTCGACCTGCTTCTTTGCGGCAGCCACGACCTTGGGGTGGGCGTGGCCGGTTGCGCACACCGCGATCCCCGCAGAAAAATCCAGATATTTTTTCCCGTCCGTTCCAAAGAGATAGCAGCCCTTGCCCTTCTTGACCTCAAAATCGGCAAAGTATCGGGCAAGGACCGGAGAAAGAACCTTCTCCCCGCGCTTGGCTAGGTTTCCCATGGCGAGTTTATTATAACCCTATTCCGTGTTATACTTCAACCATATGCTGAGGTATTTTTCGGTCTGCGGTCTGGTTTTTGTCCTGCTTTTGGCCACTGTTTCTGCGGCTGAGATCGTTCCGGGTGAGATCATGGTCAAATTCAAGCCCGGGGTCATGGAAATGCCGAAGGGGATGCGGGTGGCGGGGGCAAAGGCGGCCGCAGTCAAGGCCGCATCCGTGCAGGCGCTTAACGCCAAGCACGGTGTTTTCCGGATCCGTCAGCTCTACCGCGACGCCCTTGCTAACCGGCCCGACTGGACCCAGCTTGAAAACCATTATGTCCTTTATTTCTCCCCCGCCCAAGACGTTCAGCAAGTGGTAGAAGATTACAGAAAAGACCTGAATGTGGTTTCCGCTGTTCCCTGCACCGTGCTTCGGGCGTTTGACACGATCCCCAATGACACGCAGTTTGGAAATCAGTATGGCCTGACCAACATCCAGGCTCCGCAGGCGTGGGACCGGACCACCGGCTCTTCCAGTGTGGTGATCGCGGTTTTGGATACGGGCATCGATTCTGACCATGAGGACCTGGTGGGGAGGATCGATCCGCGGGGAAAGGATTATGTCAACGGCGATGATAATCCCGAGGACGATAACGGCCACGGGACCAGCGTTTCCGGCGTGATCGGCGCCGTCACCAATAATGCAAAGGGGGTGGCGGGGGTGGACTGGCAGGCCAAGATCCTGCCGATCAAGGTCTTGAACAGCGGGGGAAGCGGCACCATAGCGGATATTTTGGATGGGATCGCTTACGCCAGCTCGCTGAGCGTTGAGGCCATAAACATGAGCTTTGGGCAGTATAACGATAGCGCTAACAAGTATGTGGAGGAAAACCCGGGGGAATGGCCGCCCGGCGCGGGAAATGGCCTCAAGGATTTCTGCCAGCTTGCCTATGATAATAACGTGGCGCTGGCGGCGGCGGCCGGGAACGGCGATGTGGACTGGAATACCTATCCGGCTTATTACCCCACGGTGATGGCGGTCGCGGCAGTGGACCAGAACGACATACGCTCAGTGTGGTCGGGGATCGACCCCGAAACTTTCCGGCAGCAAAAATCCAACTATGCCAGCTGGGTCCATGTTTCAGCTCCGGGAACTAACATCTGGACCACCGAAAGGGGAGGGTGGTATGACTGGCAGAACAACGGCACCTCGCTTGCTTGCCCCTTTGTGGCGGGGCTAGTGGGTTTGATCAAGGCCGCCAATCCCAGCTTGACTAACCAGCAGGTCATGGACAAGATCAAGGATACGGCGGATAATATCGACGCTTTGAACGACCCGCAGTATTGGGGCAAACTTGGTTCCGGAAGGATAAATGCTTTTGTGGCTCTCTCCGGCGCCCTGGCCAACATTTCTTCTCCCGAGAGCGGAACCTATCTAAAGGGAACGGTGAATATCTACGGCGCGGCATCGGGCTGGGACTTCTCAAGCTATGTCCTGGAGGCGTTGCAGGGAGGCGCTCTCATTACCACCATAGAATCCAGCTCCGTTTCGGTAGAAAGCGGGGGCTTGCTGGGAACCTGGGATACGTCCGGATATAACGGCGAACATACGATCCGGCTCCGGGTCTTTTTGACCGGGGGAAGCACTCAGGAAGCACAAATAAGTGTCTCTTTGGATAATACTGCTCCCCAAGCGAATATTTCTTCGCCCCTGGATGGAGAGACGGTGGAAGGGCTGGTCCAGATCACCGGCACCGCCAAGGACCAGTATCTGGACCACTATCTTCTGGAATATGGGGCGGGGGGTTCCCCTCTCAGCTATGAAAGCCTGAAGTTATCGTATGTTTCGGTGGATGCGGCGGTTTTAGGTAGCTGGGAAACGGCGGGACTGGAAGGGACTTACACCTTGAGGCTTGCCGTTCAGGATAAAGTTGGGACGGTCACCACCCGCACCATCACGCTTAACATAAGAAGCACAACCACCACCAAGGAGGCCTACCCACAGCCCGGACTACCGCTTACCTACGCTTTGCCTAACCCCTTCGACCGAAGCCTGGTTTCGGAGGTGACCTTTAATTATTCCCTGGAAAGCAATTTTGACACCCGGATCTACCTCTTTGACCTAAGCGGTAACCTGATCTGGCAGAGAAGCTACACTACGGGCAGCAACGGCGGCAAGGCGGGGGAAAACAGTGTTGCCTGGGACGGCCGCGATCTTTTTGGGCAAAACGTTGCCAACGGCGTCTATATCTATCAGGTGGTTGCCGACCACAAGGTCATCGCCAAGGGAAAGATCGTGGTTCTGAACTAGATCAGAAATTCAAGCTTCCTTCCACGGTCACCAACTGGGCGGTAAAATCATCGGTCCCGGTTGGGTTTTTGCGGTTTTCATAATCAACGGTTTTCACCGAGGCGATAAGAACAAAACTTGAGAGGACCGGGTTATCGATAGGAAAATTAATGTTCAGGCTCAGGGACTGGGTAGTTTTTAAGAAATCAATGTCCGCCACAGATCCCGCCTGGACCTCTCCGCCGTTATCTTCATCCTGCCGGGAATAGACCAGTGTCCCCCAGCTGAAGAGTTGATAGGTGGCTTTTAGGTCCAAGATGGTCTTGGTCCGGGCTTCCTGTGAGACGCGCCGGTCGCGGATGATTTCGGTGATCTTGACGTTATAATTTGTGCTTAGGGTCAATTTGGGCATGGGGGTCAGGGTCACGCCGCCAGTGATGGTTTGGTTTTTGGTCTTGGTATTGACCTGATTGTCACTTACGGGGTGATTGTTCTCGTTCTGATAGTCTTCGAGGGTATATCCGGCGCTTAGCGGGATGTTGGGGTGGGGCGTGAGATTAAGGTTGTAGCTCTGCGAGAAGGTGTTGGTTTCAGTCCTTATCCCCTCGAAAGTCCCGGAGGGAGCAGTTTGGGTGTTGTCGGAGATGGCGAAATTGGATGAGAGCTTGACGCGGTCCCAGGAAATGAGGGCCCAGCTGGCGTTGTAAGCATTGGATCTTCCCGTGGTCTTCTTCTCCGCTCCGGTTTCCGGGATGGATTCGCTTTGCGACCAATTCCATCCTCCGGAAAGCCAGGAGTAGGGAGCGTATCTGATGTTAGACGAGGTTCTCTCGGTCCGGGGGTTGACGCCGCCCACCACCACGGTGGAGCGCTCCTGCCGGTTGTGGTCCAAAGAGGCGTTCAGCTGGCTGATGAGGGTCAGGTCCGTGTGGTAGGTCTCGTTTTTGGTGGTCTGGGCCTCCTCGGTACGGACGAAGTTTTTAACCAAGGTCTCTGCGAGGTGATCCTGGAGGCTGACCCGCGCCGTCCATTTCTGCAGGAAGGTCGGGGTCAGGTCGATCGAAAAGTTGTAAGAGGTGTCGGTGGAGCGGGTATGAGAAGAAAGCGCTTCAACCGTTGACTCAGATTCGATAGTGGGTTGCTTGTAGGCGGTGGTCTTGGGTTCGCTTCTCTGATAGTCGAGGCCCATGCTCACCCGGTCGGTAAATTTCAAACCCGCATTGCCGTGGAGATAATCAATGTTGGTTTCCGAAAAACTGCCGCTGTCACCCTTGAAATCTGCCTGGGAATGGGTCTTCTTTAAATCGCCTTTTAGGTTTAACGCAACCTGTCCCCGTTTCAATTCTGCCGGGGTCAGGCTGAGCGAATAAGATTTTTGGAGGTTATCACTGCTGTGGGTGGTAACGGGACTGACGGGATCGTCTGAGAGATCGTCCAGGGTCAGATAATCGCGATAACTGAAATCGATCTTGGCTGCATTGTTTGGATTGATCCCCACGGATACGGTGTTGTCATAGCTGCGCAGGTACCGGGCGCGGGAGGTGCCGATGGGATTAAGATTTTCCTTGTAAGAGTAATTGGTGAAAAAGGAGTGATAGTTAGGGTTGAGTTTTAAACTATATTCCTTGTATTTGGAGCCAAGACCGATTGATGTCCCGCCCATGGGAGTGAAATCAAAGCCGATCTGCTTGGTTGTGCCCCCGAGGGTCAACACGTCCCCGAAGAGCTTGGTTTCCGCCCCGAGGCGAAACGCGGTATCGGTCTTGGTATCCTGGCCGTAGAGGACGTCTCCCGGTTGGGGGGCGCGCTTATATTCGTAATCAACCGAGATGGCGTCGGCAGTGGCAGGGGTTATGTAATAAAAATTTATCTGCCCCGGCTTGGAGTAGCTGATGTAGTAATCGATGTCCTTGTTCAGGAGATTGTCGTTGACCGAAACCTTTTCACTTCCCTCGTTGATATCCTCGGGAGAATGGAGGGCGAAGACCTTGGTGCCGTTGCCGGTACCGCTCTCGTTGGTGGCCACGTTCACAAAGACCTGGTCGATCTCGCTTTTGGCATAAGCGGTGTCGATCTTGAAAATATCGCCGATCTTGAAGCTCCCGTCAAAACCGTAGACCGACTGCGAGATCTCTCCTCCCTCGAAGGCGCGCGGCGGCACGTACTGATAGATGATCTGGAAGTTCTTGGTGGCGGCAAGCTCATTGTTGAAAGTAATGAAGGGGTTGTCTTCATTATAGTTAATGGAATAGCCGGTGGCGCCGGCGTCCGCGTCAAAACTTGAGTTCCGGGTAAAAGTAGTTATGACGGAGGACCCCTGCTCCCAGACCTGGACGGTCTCACTGCCGGGGACAATGTTCCGGATGTTCCGCAGATAGTAGGGGCCGCGGGTGCTGTCGCCCACGCCAGAATATTTGCCAACCACGCTCTTATAGTAGGTGTAAGTTACCGTGACCTGACTGGTGGAGGTCAGGGTCAGGGGCCGCAGGAATTTTATGGTGCCGGTGCCGTAGCCGTCGGTGGGGTCGGTCCGGTCATTGATGTAGGCTAGAGTGGCTTCCGGCGATACGATCACGTAGCCCGTGTTGGGGTCGATCTGTGTTTCCGGGATAGCATAATCTACTTCCGGGGTAAGCTCGACCCCGTCAAGGTTGATACTGAAGCTGGCTCCTACTTCAGAGGTAGGGGCGATGGGCCGGTTCTTAAGATAGAGCTGATAATTGTTGTTGATGATTTCCTGCCCGCTAACACTTTCGATCAGAGTGGTGGTGTATGTCCCAGTGCTCTTTTTGGCAGATTCCTTGAGGTAGGTTGTTCCAATCTTTAATTCCTTGGGGAACTTGGATTTTGGGACCTCGGGCACGACCATCACATTGTATCGATAGGCGGCTTTGATCTGAGAGGTGGGGCCGATCACCACCCCAAAGGTTATCTCCCCGGTCTGATAGTTGATGGTGTAGTCCAGATCGCGCACAAAAAGCTTTCCATCCACTTCGATCCGTTCGCTTTCCGGCGCCACATTCCTATGGCTGAACTGGTATGGCCCTCGGCTCCCGATCCCGGAGATGGCGTCGGTCTCGGCTTCGGTCCGATAATACTTGTATTCGACCACCAGGGCCTCTTCAGCAGTGGGAAGAAAGCGCGTGAGCAGTTTGATCTGCCCCTGTTCATAACGGATGATATAATCCTCATTCTTCCTGAGTTCGGTCCCCATAAAAATCAGCTTTTCGGAGAACTTGACCACCGGCGTGTTCTTAAGGCGGTACCTGCCGGCCGCTTCCGCCTCCACTACTTCTGATTCCTCCGTGCCTGCCGAAGGAAAGGTTTCGCGCGCGGTCTCGATCACGGGCTCTGCCTTGGGCGTGGTCCGGCCGAACTCCTCAGGATCGATAATGAACCTGGATTGGAAGCCAAAAAAGTCCCTTTTGGAAAGGGTGGGGAAGAAAAGGTCAAGGATGTTGGTGTATTCGTAGCTGTATTTAAATTCATCATCCTGGGACAGGATGCGATTAAAGGTGACCTTGCCTTCAAAATAATCGATAGTGTAGTCAACATTTCGGGTCAAAGGGTTCCCGTTGAGCTCGATCCTTTCTGACCCTTCCACGATCGTTCCATGTCCCAGATTATAGGGGCCCGTGGAATTATTTCCCTTCTGGGAAGTCAGGCCCTGGGTCTGGCTTTTGAGCTTGGCGGAAGGGACGGTGATGACGTCATACCAGCTGTCCTTGGCCGTGAGCATGACACCATTAAGGAATTTGGAGGTGGTGGCAAATTCGTTGCCGGTGAAACTGGCGGAAAAATCCCCGAAGGTCAGTTCGTTGTTGTAATATTTAACCTTGACATCGTAGCGTTCCGGTGTTTCGGGCTGCTGTTCAAGATCATAGGTCACGGAGAGGTTCTCTGAGAGCTGTCCAACGATCCTTAACTGGAGGCGCTCCTGCCAGGGGCCGCCGGTAAAGGTCGGATAATAGCCGCCGAGCTGGGTCAAGCCCGCGAAATAATTCCGCGCCGGGTCGACGGTGGCATCCTTGTATTCCCATTTCTTAAAACCGGAAATGTCAAGCTGCGGGTAGGCTTGCTGGCCGAAGCCGGGTCCGGTTGCCAGCAGCCAGAGAACCGCGACCAGGAGAAGGAGCCTAATAGTTTCCGATCGTTTTTTCATTACGACTGGTATTTTTTGACGATCAGGATCGCATTATGGCCGCCGAAACCGAAGGAATTTGACATGGCGATATTGATCGGATGACGGCGCGCCTGATTGGGAACGTAATCCAGGTCGCATTCGGGGTCCGGCGTCTCGTAATTGATGGTGGGGGGGATGGTTTCGTTCTTCATAGAAAGGATAGTGGCGATGAGCTCCACCGCGCCAGTTGCTCCCAGCAGGTGCCCGAACATGGATTTATTGGAGCTCACCGGGATTTTTGCGGCTTTCTCTGCAAAGACGGCCTTGAGCGCCATAGTTTCGTATTTATCGTTGAGCTGGGTGGAGGTTCCGTGTGCGTTGATATAGTCTATTTGATCTGGCAAGAGGTTCGCATCCTTGAGCGCTGCCCGGATCGCCCGCGCCGCTCCTTCTCCCCCTGCGGCAGGGGCGGTGATGTGGTTGGCATCCCCGCTCATGCCGTAGCCGGTGATTTCGGCGTAGATCTTTGCCCCGCGCGCTTTGGCGAATTCAAGCTCCTCCAGAACAACGATGCCGCAGCCTTCTCCTATGACGAATCCATCACGGTCTTTATCAAAGGGGCGGCTGGCGTGTTCGGGATCTTGGTTACGGGTGGAAAGGGCGCGGGCGGCGCAAAAACTTCCCACTCCGAGGGGGCTAATGGAAGCTTCTGTGCCTCCGGCAATCATGGCCCGGGCGTCACCGCGCTGGATGATCTTATAGGCATCCCCGATTGAATTGGTTCCCGTCGCACAGGCAGTGACCACGCAGGAATTGGGTCCTTTAGCGCCCAGGTTAATTGAAACGTAGCCTGCGGCCATGTCCGCGATCATGTACGGAACGGTAAACGGGCTCAATTTATCCGGGCCTTTTTCGAAGAGGACCCTGGCTTGTTCCTCAAGAAAGCCGATCCCCCCGATGCCGGAGCCGATCAGGACCCCGATTCCCGGTGAGAGCTCGGGGGTTATATTCAGGTTGGCATCCTTGACCGCCATCTGTGAGGCAGCCACCGCAAACTGGATGAAGCGTACCAGACGGCGCGCCTCTTTTTTTTCCAGGTAGTTTGAGGGATTAAAGTCTTTCACCTCGCCGGCGATCTGACTTGAAAAGGGAGAGGGATCAAAATGTGTGATCCGGCCGATGCCGTTCCTGCCTGCGGCCAGATTTTGCCAAAAAGCGGCAGTTCCGATGCCTATCGGAGAAACAACTCCTAGCCCTGTGACGACGATCCTATTTAACAATCCGGGACCTCCTCTGCCTCTTTCACCAGTTCTTTCATGATCTCCATCGCCGGCCTGATGCTGCGGTCCTTGATCTTCCAGACGTTCTCTCCGGAAAAGACAATGCCGTTTTCAATGTCCCCCTGCTGGGAATTGATGAGGGCCTGAATGATGCAGTATTCCAACGAGCAGTGTTTCAGGCAAAAATCACAGCCTACCGGCTTGGGAGCTTCCTTTTTCAAGATCTTTTCCACAAAGGGGGTCTTGATCGCCCGTCCCGGCATTCCCACCGGCGAGGTGATGGTCACCACATCTTCTTTTTTAGCTTCCTGGTAGCGCTTTTTATAGGGGAGGGCGGCATTGCATTCATTGGAAAGCACAAAACGGGTGGCGATCTGGACCCCATCCGCTTTCATCTTGAACATTTCAACGATGTCCGTTCCATCTGTGATCCCCCCTGCGGCGATGACCGGAAGATCAACCGCCTTTCTTACTTCAGGAAGGATTTCCTTGATGGAACGATCCGTGCCCAGATGTCCGCCGGCTTCTTTCCCCTCCACTACCACCGCGGCCGCGCCGCACTGGGCCGAGGTCCTGGCAAGCCGGGCCGAGGAAACGATGGGAACAATGGGGGTATTGCTTTCTTTTCCGAGCTTAAAGATATCTCGGGAAAAACCCGCCCCGGTAAAAACGAGGTCGATTTTTTCCTTGATAGCGGTTTTAACAATCCCCCAGAATTCCCTGGCGGCGAACATGATGTTGATCCCGATAATGCCGCCCTGCGCTTTTTTTCGGGCGATTTGGATCTCCGCAGCCAGTTCCTCAAAGGTCATGCCGGAGGCGCCGATGACCCCGATGCCGCCGCTGGCAGCCACCGCCCCGGCCAGCGCTCCAGTTGAGATCCTTATTGCCATGCCCCCTTGAATAATGGGAATCCTAGCAACAAAATCGCCGATCTTTAATTCAGGCAATTTCATTCTTTATTTTTTTGCGTGAGATGTGATATAGCCAATGGTGTCACCAATGGTCTTGATCTTTTCCGCGTCCTCGTCGGGGATCTCCATCCCGAAAGCTTCTTCGAGAGCCATCACGAGTTCGACGGTATCCAGGGAATCAGCTCCCAGATCGTCAACGTAGGATGCCTCACGAGTAACTTCAGAATCGGAAACGCCCAGTTGCTCCACAACCACTTTCTTGACTTCCTCAAATATCTTTTGCTCTTCCATACTTCACCTCCTTTATGTGTTCATTAGCAATCCACCGTTCACGTTGATGACCTGCCCGGTGATGTAATCCGCCGCGCTGCTGGCCAAAAACAGGCACGCGTTCGCCACATCCTCGGGCTGGCCCAGTTTCCCTAACGGGATCTGCTCCAGCATTTTCTTCTTTGCGTCCTCCGGGATCTTGTCCGTCATGGCGGTCTGGATGAACCCGGGTGCGATCGCGTTCACGGTTATGCCGCGGGAAGCGAACTCCCGGGCCAGGGTCTTGGTCAGGCCGATAACCCCGGCCTTGGACGCCGAATAATTGGCCTGACCGACATTTCCCATCTCGCCCACGATGGACGCGATATTAATTATTTTACCCGAGCTCTGCTTCAGCATCAAGCGAGAAACTGCTTTGCAGAGGTTGAACACCCCGGTAAGGTTTACTGAAACAACCGCATCCCAATCTTCTTTTTTCATCCTCAAAAAGAGATTGTCCTTGGTGATTCCGGCGTTGTTTACCAGGACATCGATCTTCCCCATCTCTTGGAGTGCCTTTTTGATGCCAGATTCGACATCTGCGTAATCAGCCACATTCATCTGCAAGGGGATCGCTTTTGCCCCGCTTCCTTTGATCTCGTTTGCGGTGGCGGTTGCGAGCTCCAGGTTAATGTCCGAAACGATGATGCCAGCACCTTCTTTTGCCATGGCTTGGGCGATGGCCTTGCCAATTCCCTGGGCGCCGCCGGTTATAAGGGCGACTTTGTCTTTAAGAATCATGATTTCACCTCTTGATATGTTTTGGCTTCGACTGCCCGGTTGATCCTTTTTACTAATCCGGAGAGCACGTTCCCCGGGCCGACCTCGACAAAAACGGTAATTCCATTTTTCATCATTGTTTTCACGGATTCAACCCATCTGACCGGGCTTGTAACCTGTTGTACGAGAAATTGCCGGATCTCAGATCCTTTGATCGCATAATTCGCCGTCACGTTTGGCACCAACGGGATGTTCGCGTCTTTGATCTCGATCTTTTCCAATTCGGCCTTGAGTCTGTCCGCTGCCGGCTGCATAAGCGGGCAGTGAAAGGGAGCCGAGACCAAAAGCGGCACAACTCTTTTTGCTCCCGCCACTTTAAGTTTTTCTCCGGCGGCGTCAACGCTTGCTTTTCTGCCCGAAATAACTATTTGTCCCGGCGAATTAAAATTTGCCGGCCAAACACTACCGACTTCCTGGCAGATTTCTTCGACCTTGGCGTTGTCCGCTCCGATTACCGCAGACATTGCTCCTTCTCCCAACGGGACCGCCTCCTGCATGAACTTTCCGCGCAGGTGAACTACCTTGACCGCATCCTGAAAGGAGAGGGCGTCGGCAGCCACTAAAGCGGAATATTCTCCCAGACTGTGCCCGGCAACTGCGGCGGGCATGCCAACATTTTTTGATTTCAGCAATTCAAAGGCTGCAACGCTAACAGTCAGGATCGCAGGCTGGGTGACCTCGGTTTTCTTTAATTCTTGCTCTGGTCCCTCAAAACAGATCTGCTTGAGATCAAAGCCCAGGATCTCACTGGCCTTATCCAAATGTTTTTCGGCCAGGTTCCTGCCCATCCCTACCGCCTGCGATCCCTGACCGGGGAAGATGAACGCGGTTTTCATTTTAACTTCTAAGCTCCTGAAGTTTTTTGGTCAGCAGGGGGACATACTCAAACAAGTCCCCCACAATCCCGTAGGTTGCTACCTTAAAGATGGGGGCATCCGGGTCCTTGTTGATGGCAACGATCGTGTCCGATGACTGCATTCCGACCAGGTGCTGGATCTTGCCGGAGATGCCGCAGGCAATATACAGCTTGGGCGCCACAGTTTTGCCGGTCTGGCCGACCTGATGGTGAGCGGAGATCCAGCCCGCGTCAACGGTGGCGCGGGACGCGCCCACCGCACCCCCCAGGGCCTTGGCAAGTTCCTCAATGAGCTTAAAGTTCTTGGCTTCTCCCAGACCTCGCCCGCCGGAGACAATGATCTCCGCTTCCGCCAGGTTGATCTTGATGCTTTCATCCTTGATGACCTCAATGAGCTTGACCACCAGGTCCTCAGGGTTGATGGCGGCCTTGAACTTAATGAGCTCGCCCTTTCTTCCTTCCTCTTTATCCGGTTTTCTGAAAACCTTGGGCCGGACCGTTGCCATCTGGGGCCGATTATTTGGAGAGATAATGGTGGCCATAATGTTACCGCCAAATGCGGGGCGGGTCTGGCGCAGGATCTTCTTCTCCGGGTCAATGTCCAGGCCGGTGCAATCCGCAGTCAATCCCGCCCCTACCCGGATCGCCAATCTTGCCGCTAGGTCCCTCCCGATGGTGGTGGCTCCCAGAAGGAAAACCTCAGGCTTATATTTGATAAGCACCTCAGCTACGGCGCGGGTGAAGGGGAGGGATTTGTAATCCTTGAGTTCATCATGGTGCAAGAGGTAAACTTTATCCGCCCCGTAAGCAAAAAGATGGTCGGCTTCTTCTTCGATCTCTTCCCCGCCGCAGAGAACGGCGGAGAGATCGGTTTTCAGGTCCTGTGCCAGCTTTCTTCCCTCGCCCAGGAGTTCATAGGCGACCGGCTGGATCTTTCCCTCTCTCTGCTCTGCAAAGACCCAAACTCCCTTATAATGGCTGATGTCGGCGCTGGTTTCCTTTTCAGCCTTGATCTCGATGGCGTCAAATTTGCAGGAGGAAACGCAGGCGCCGCAGAGGGTGCATTTATCCAGGTCGATCACCGCGATTTTTTTTGACCTTCCGGGCGCCTCGGGCGGACGGTCGATCATGGCAATGGCAGCGAATGGACAAGCCTTGACACAGAGCGTACAACCCGTGCACTTGTCCAGGATTATTCTTATGCTCATTAAATTACTTTCCTCTCTTTGAGCTTGGCGAGAAGCTTGTCCGTGTTTTCGTTCGGGTCCCCGTTCAATACTTCTCCCCCGGACTTGGGAGGAGGGGTAAAGATCTTGACCACCTGGGTGGGAGAGCCGTTCAAACCGATGTTTTTTGGATCCGCCTGAATATCTTCGGCTTTGAAGGTCTTGACCTCAGCCTTTTTAGCTTTCATCATGCCCTTAAGGGAGGGCATGCGGGGCTCATTAATCTGTTTGACAACGGTAATGACAGCGGGAAGAGGGGTCTCCACGGCCTCGTTCACTTCTTCCAGCATTCTTTCCACTCGGACTTTGTTTCCGTCCGCTTCGATTTTTACCGCAAAGGTTACCTGTGGTATTCCCAACCATTCCGCGATCCCCGGACCCACCTGAGCGGTGTCCCCATCGATCGCCTGCTTTCCGCAGATTATCAGATCAAAGCCGCCGATCTTTTTGATGGTCTGAGAAAGAGTATAAGAGGTAGCCCAGGTGTCGGATCCGGCAAAGGCGCGGTCAGAGATTAGGACAACTTCATCCACGCCCATGGCGATAGTGGTCTTTAGGGCTTCAGCTGCTTGGGGCGGGCCCATAGTGATGACCGTGATTTTTCCTCCATGTTTTTCGCGGAGTTTAAGGGCGGCTTCAACCGCGTTCTCGTCGAAAGGGTTCACAATAGAAGGGACCCCTTCCCGGATAAGGGTGTTGGTTTCCGGGTTGATCTTGACCTCGGTGGTTTCCGGGACCTGTTTTATGCAGACGATGATATTCATTTCTTTTTGGAAGCGCTTTGCTTAATGAGGGAGAGCGCGATCTGGTTCCTCTGGATCTGGTTGGTCCCCTCATAGATCTGGGTGATTTTGGCGTCGCGCATCATTTTCTCGACCGGATATTCCTTCATGTAACCGTAGCCGCCCAGAATCTGGACTGCGTCTGTCGTGACCTTCATGGCCGTGTCCGAGGCAAAGAGCTTGGCTTCGGACGCGGGCAGGGTGTAATTTTTTGAGCCGGCGTCGATCATCCTGGCGCAGGAGTAGACCAGGGCCCGCGCTGCTTCAATCTGGGTTGCCATGTCTGCCATCATGTGCTGAACCGCTTGGAGGGTCGCGATGGGTTTTCCGAATTGAACCCTTTCCCTAGAATATTTGAGGGCTTCGTCCAGCGCACCCTGGGCAATGCCCACTGCCTGCGCTCCAATGCCAGGGCGGGTAAGGTCCAGCGTCCTCATGGCCAAGATAAATCCCATGCCCTCTTTTCCCAAAAGCTGGCTCTGGTGGACCTTGCAGTCCTGGAACACCAGCTCGCGCGTGGTGGAGCAGCGGATCCCCATCTTGTTTTCTTTCTTGCCGAAAGTAAAGCCGGGTGTTCCCTTTTCCACGATAAAAGAGGAGGCGCCGCGGGGCCCCTTTTTCTTGTCCGTCATGGCAATAATGGTATAAGTCTCCGCCTCGCCGCCGTTGGTGATCCATTGCTTGGTGCCGTTCAGAATGTAGTGTTCCCCTTCTTTCCTGGCGGTGGTCTCGATCCCGGCTGCGTCCGAGCCGGCGTTGGCTTCGGTTAATCCGAAGGCGGCCAGTTTTTTTCCGGCCGCAATATCCGGCATGTATTTCTTTTTCTGTTCGTCAGAACCGAAGAGCAGGATAGGTGCGGATCCCAGAGCGGAGGCGGCAAAAGTGACCCCCACTCCCCCGCAAACCCGGCTGATCTCTTCGGTGGCGATGCAAAAATTGAGAACGCTCTGACCGAACCCGCCCAGTTCTTCGGGGATGTAGAGGCCGCAGAGGTCGGCATCCGCAAAGGCCTTGATCGCTTCCCACGGGAATTCGCCGGACTCGTCCCATTCCTCGCGCTTGGGAAGGATTTTTTCCAAGGAGACTTTTCTCGCCAGCTCCCGGATCATTTGCTGCTCTTCGGTTAATAAATAATCAAGCATGGGTCAGCCGCCTCCTTTGATAACATTCGCCCTCATAGGTTTTCCTTGAGTTTTGTGGCCATATTGCCATTAACGGCTTCGACCGTTTCACGAATGGCATTTTTTATGGCATGCGCCTTAGCTCGGCCATGGGCTTTGTATACAATGCCGGAAATGCCCAGCAAGGGCGCTCCTCCATATTCGTCATAAGTTATTTTTTTCCTTAATTTAAGCAGGGTGGGTAAGAGGAAGGCCAAACCAATCTTGTTCATGATCCCTTTGGAAAGCTCGCTTTTCAGCATCTGAAAGGTGTAGCCGGCTAGGCTTTCGCCGAATTTTAAGATTAAGTTACCCACAAAACCGTCGCAGACAATGACATCTGCTTTTCCCTCAACGATCTCTTTTGATTCCACATTTCCGATGAAGTTGATAGGCGCCTGTTTCAGGAGCTTCCAGGCCTCACGAGTCAATTCGTTCCCTTTTTCTTTTTCTTCCCCGATGTTGAGGAGCCCCACTCTCGGATTTTCAATGTGCGTGGCATATTTAGCGTAGAGGCTTCCCATGATGGCGAATTGCTGCAGGTGTTTGGGTTTGCAGTCAGCATTCGCCCCCATGTCCAGGAGCAGCACTTTCCCCGTCGGAAGGGGGAATTCAGTGGCGATCGCTGGGCGTTCGATCCCGGCTACCCTTCCCAGCTTAAAAAGGGCAGCGGCCATGAGGGCGCCGGTGTTCCCGGCGGAGACCACCGCGTCCGCCTTTCCCTCTTTTACCAGGGAAACGGCAACGTTAATGGAGGCATCCTTTTTGCTTTTGACCGCCTTGGCCGGGTGCTCGTCCATTGTGATGACTTCTGAGGCAGGGACAAGCGGCACTTTCCCTTTATCTTTATACTTCCTCAGCTCTAAGCTGAGGCGGGAGGGATTTCCGACCAGAATAACCTCGGCGTCTAGTTCCTGGCTAGCCTGAACTGCGCCTTTTACGATCTCTGCCGGAGCGAAGTCGCCGCCCATCGCATCCACCGCGATCCTGATCACTTACTCTTTCTCCTTTTTCCCTTTTTTCTTTTCCTTTATTTTGATGATGGGCTGGCCTTTGTATTTGCCGCAGGTGGGGCAGGCATGGTGGGGAAGGACCGGGGCGCCGCATTCGGGGCAGCGGCTGATGGTGTTTGCGGAAAGCCGGTAATTTGAGAACCGGCGCTTTCCCTGGCGGACATTCGAATGTCTTTTTTTCGGCATTGGCATGGCTTATTTATCTCCTTTTATCCCCTTGCAGTCCGGATTGCACAGGGTTTTTATTGGGATTGCCAGCAGAAGGTCCTGTCTCAGGACCTCGGTCAGGTCAATCGTATTGTCCTTTTCGATCGGGTAGACAAAATCCTCTTCCTTGAGCTCGTTTTCTTTCCCGCCCTTGAATTCGGTCGTGGCCCGCGAGAACTCCTCTTCGATCTTTATTGAGAGAGGAAGCTTAAAGGTTTTCAGGCATCTTGAGCATTCCAGCTCTACTTCGGCCTCAACCTTGCCCCTTACCAGCACGGAATCGCCGGTATTTGTCAGATGAAGCATTATTTTCGCTGGCTGGGTCAGGTTTAGCTCTTCGTCCTGGAACCTCAATTCCATGGTCTGTTCCAGGTCCGCCTCATTCCCGACCTTCTGCAAGAGCTCAGTAAGGTCTATCTTCACAACAAGCGGTAATTATACTGAATTTCGCCGGGGGTTGTCAACGACTCGAGCGCGGATGGGCCGAGTCGTAGACCTCTTTTAAGCGCTCTTTGGTGATGTGGGTGTAAACCTGGGTGGTAGAAAGTGAAACATGGCCCAGAAGCTCCTGGACCATCCTTAGGTCCGCTCCGCCGGAGAGAAGGTGGGTAGCAAAAGAGTGGCGCAGGGTATGGGGGGTCACTTTTTTATTTAATCCTGCCTTTTTGGCATAGAAGGAAATCATTCTTTCCACCGAGCGAGAGGTTAGGCGTTCTCCTCTGCGGTTAACAAAAAGGGCGGCTGCTTTCTTGCCTGAAACCAAGGAAGACCTTCCTTCCTTAATATATTTATGTAATGCATTCCGGGCAAGAGAGCCAAAAAGGACGATGCGTTCTTTGGATCCTTTCCCTAGGACCTTGATCTCACCCTCGTCAAAATCAACATCATTCATGTTCATTCGAATGATCTCGGTCACACGCAGGCCGGTGCCGTAGATCACTTCAAGAATCGATCGGTCACGTAGCCCCCGAGGGTTTTTGGGATCTGGAGCATCCAATAAAGACTGCAACTCTTCGGGATAAAGAAAGTTAGGAAGTTTTTTAGGGAGTTTTGGAGTGAGCAGGTTCTCAAAAGGATTTTGTTCGATCAGTTTCTCGCGAAGCAGAAAACGGAAAAAAGAGCGGGCTGAAGAAAGCTTGCGGGCGATAGAACGTCGGGAGTATCTCTTTTTCTCGAGAGCCAGCAGGTATTCTCTGGCCGCAGAACGATTGATTTTTTTACCCTTTAAAAAACTGGTCAGGAACCTGAGGTCGCGCTGGTAGTTGCTGATGGTGTGCGCAGAATAATTTCGTTCAGTCTTCAGGTAATTAATGAATTTGGCGATCAGTTTTTGTTTTGGGTCAAGGGCTATGGGGTTCGGGTTTGCCATAGGCTAAAGACCATATTTGGTTCTTTTTTCCGAAGTTAGCGGCAGATAGTCGTTCCCCTCTTTGATGAATCTCGCTGGATCTCCCTGGCGGGTGTCGATGTGGATCCATTTTTCCTTAGGGTAAAACCCTATCCCCCTGAGCTCGGGGACGGTTTCCGCATATTTGAAGAGGTCTGAGGCGGAGATTCCTTCGATGTAGATGTGCGCCGCCTTGCCCATGGTATGCAGGCTTCTCCGGGTTTTGTTCTGTTTTTCGTGAAAGGCGTCGCACCAGTAGGCGGAGGCAATGCGGACCTTTTTCCGGAAATGCCCGCCGATCTGCTCCAGCGCTCCCACCAGCCCCAAATGGATACGGTACTCCCCCTTGCATTCGGGGCAGCGGCAGGCAAAGTCCTTGTGATTGAAATGCTCGCTCAAGTTCCCCATGGGCTTTAATTATATATTTTTTTGTTTGACATAGCAAATCAAGGAGGGTATACTTTGATGACAACTTAAAGTTTTTGAGCGAACCTTCATTAAAAATTTCCGGTCCGCTCGTATGAGGGAGGAGAAAAAAATGAAGAAGCGATACCTTTTTACTTCCGAATCCGTCACCGAAGGCCACCCCGATAAAGTCTGCGATCAGATCTCCGACGCTATCCTGGATTCTATCATGGAGAAGGACCCGACCGGCCGGGTGGCGGTCGAGGCCCTGGTTACCAACGGCATGTGTGTGGTAGCGGGGGAGGTAACTACCGGTTGCTATGTTGAAATTCCCCAAATCGTTCGGAACATGATCAAAGAAGTGGGTTATACCCGCGCCAAGTATGGTTTTGACTATGAAACTTGCGGGGTCATGGTTGCGATCCAGGGTCAGTCCAAGGATATTGCGCGTGGAGTGGATAAAGCCCTCGAGATCAAGGGAGGGGAAGTGGTTAAGGAAAATCTGGAGGGATTGGGGGCAGGGGACCAGGGGTTGATGTTCGGCTTTGCCTGCGATGAGACGGAAGAACTTATGCCCCTTCCCATCACTTTGGCGCACCGGCTGACTCAAAAGCTGGCTGAAGTGCGCAAAACCGGCGAGCTTTCTTACCTGCGGCCGGACGGCAAATCGCAGGTCACCATTGAATATGAGGATGAAAAGCCCGTCCGGGTCCATACTGTCCTGATCGCGGCCCAGCATTCGCCGGATATGAGTTTGGAGAAGATCAAACAGGATGTGGTGGAACGAGTTATCCTCCCTACCGTTCCCGAGAGCCTGGTGGACGATAAGATCAGATATTACGTGAACCCGACCGGCAGGTTCGTGATCGGGGGACCCCAGGGGGATACGGGGGTGACGGGGAGAAAAATTATTGTTGATACCTACGGCGGGTACTCTCGCCATGGCGGCGGCTGTTTTTCCGGTAAGGATCCGACCAAGGTGGACCGCTCCGGAACCTATGCCGCGCGTTGGGTTGCCAAAAATGTGGTAGCAGCTGGACTGGCCAAAAAATGTGAGGTGCAGGTTGCTTATGGGATCGGCATTGCCCGGCCGCTTTCCATCATGGTTGATACCTTTGGCACCGGAGAGATCCCGGATACAAAAACAGCAAAGCTTATCGAGGAGGTGTTTGATCTGCGGCCGGGAATGATCATCAAGCACCTGAAATTGCGCCGGCCGCTTTATAAACAGGTTGCCGCTTACGGCCATTTTGGCAGGCCGGAGCTGGAACTCCCCTGGGAGAAGACCGACAAGGCGAACGAATTGAAAAAAAAGGCTGGCAAGCTTTGATTAGTTGAAGAGGTATCTTTGCCCGTAAATAGCCTTGCCGCCGCCGGTATAGTCTTCCCAGAAGATATAAAAGCTGTTGTCGGAATAGGTTGCCAGGATCTTGGGCGCTCTTCCTCCGTTGTTGCTCAGGACTCTTATCCCGTTCTTTGCCCAAACCGGGTTTCCCTCTTCATCAAGTTTCTGGATATAGAGCTCGTAATTTTTGGCGCTGCGGTAGTCTTCCCAGGCAATGATCACGCTCCCGTTCTTCCAGGGGGCAATCTGAGGTGCATACTGGGTTTGGGGAATGAGGGCTACGGCGACCCCCTCATCTCCCCAGAGGAGCTTTCCTGAAGAGTCCACCGCGCCGGCGAAAATATCCCAGTTGCCGAAGCGGTAGTCTTCCCATACCAATATGTTTTGATTGCCGAATTTCGGGTTCTGCTGGGTGCGGCTGATCTGATTGATAGGGATCCCGTCCTTCATCCAAACGGGTTTACCGGATTTGTCCAGCCGTTGGGCGTAGATATCGTAGCTTCCGCCGCCCCGGTCCGTCCAGGCAACTATGATCCCCCCTTCGGTGTCCGTAATCAATCCCGGCATGTGCTGTACATCGGGTGCCCCACAGACCAAGACCCCTTCTTTATCCCAAAGGGCGTTACCCTTCTTGTCGATCCTTTGCGCATAGATGTCCGGATTGCGGTCCCCACGCCGGTAATCGGTCCAGACCAGGAATGCCCCCTTGCCGCCGTCAGAGAGAAGGGCGTGTTCGATTTGGTCTCCATTGGCGGACATCAGGATTTTCCCTTTTTCTCCCCAGAGAAGCTTGCCCTTGTCTGAAACTCTTTGGCCATAGATGTCCAGAAGGCTCAAGACATCCCGGTCATCCTGCCAGGCAACGATCACGCCGCCTTCGCCGTCGGCGATTATTTCCGGATTGGTCTGTCTGGATTTGGATTTGGCCAGGGAGAGACTGCTTTCCCAGACCTTTCTGCCATTAACATCTATATGCTGTGCCCGGATGGCGGGAGAACCTTCCATGCGGTGGTCTTCCCAGGCAACGATCGCTCCGCCGCGGCCATCGGGGATCAGGCGAGGACTCCGTTGGTCTGCGGATACCTTGGCGATCGCGATCCCGTGCTGGCCCCAGGCGAGCTGTCCCGCCTTGGTGACCTTCTGCGCGTAGATATTAATGAATCCGGAACGGCCGTCCTCGAAAACAACAATGATTTCTCCCTTACCGTTAGGGACCAGGTCGATGTTCTGCTGAACCACCGAGCCCGGGGCAGCGCAGACCACAACCCCAGCGCTTTTCCAGAGAATATCACCCCTCGGCGAGATCTTTTGCGCATAGATATCATAATTACCGAGGCGACTGTCCTTCCAGGCGACAATCACGTTGCCCGCCGGGGTTAATGCCGCGACCGGTGATTCTTGATCTTTCCGGTTCGCCGCCAGGGGAATACCGGCTTGCGGCCAGACCGGCGTGCCTGCGTTGTTTATCTTTTGGCCGACAAGGTCGATATGGTGGTAACGTTCGTCTTCCCAGATGACGAACCAGTCTTCCGTCTTTAGTTTGACAATCTGAGGGTTCTTCTGTTTGCCCGGCATCCAACAGAGGGGGCGACCATTCTCCTGCCAGGCGATAGTGCCGTTGCTATAGATCCTCTGGCCATAGATGTCGCTTTCTTCGGCGCGGTCATCCGCCCAGACAATGACGACCCCGCCGGCGCCGTCAGAAGCCAGTTTCGGGTCCTGCTGCGTATAGGGGAAGTGGCAGACCGCAACGCCGTCCTTCTGCCAGGTCGCGTCCCCCTTCAGGTCGATTTTTTGGACAAATATATCCATGTTTTCTCCCCGGGAATCGTTCCAGGCAATAACTGCTCCGTCTTTGGCCGCAAGAATTATCGGCCGCTCCTGGTTACCGTTGGCGGCACAGACAGGTTTTCCGTCCTTTTCCCACAATGCGTTGCCGGAAGTATCAATGCGCTGGGCGAAAATGTTATTGTTTGAGGAGCTGATCCTTCCGTCCGCCCAGGTAATGATCGCGCCGCCACTGCCATCGCTTGCGATCTGTGGATACCATTGCGTGCCGGAGGCGGCCGAAATAGGTATCCCGTCAATTTCCCAGAGCGGATTTCCGGATTCATCGATCTTCTGGGCGTAGATGTCTTCCCCTTTTTCGCTGCGGTAGTCGTGCCAGACAATGATCGCCCCGCCGTTGCCGTCAGGAATAAGCTCCGGCGCGAATTGTCCGGCTGGCGCCTTGCACACCGGGATCCCATTCAGCTGCCAGAGCGGGGTTCCGGCAGAGCCTAACTTCTGCGCATAGATATCGGAATTTCCGTTACGGTAATCCTGCCAGACAACGATTGTTTCTTCGCGGTTGCCGCGGGCGAGCTGCGGGAAGTTCTGGTTGCCGTTGGCTGTGCAGACCGCAGCCCCGTTATTGGCCCAGAGCGGTTTGCCGGATCCATCGATCTTCTGCGCGTAGATATCAAAGTATCCCGAACGCCCATCTTCCCAGGCCAGGACGTATCCATTTTCATCATCGGCCAGGATCCGAGGGTTTTGCTGAGGAGTGTTACCGGGGGTATCGTTGATGAGCAGGCCATGGGTGGCCCAGACCGCTTGCGGTTCCTGGGCGCAGGCAGGCGCGGATATAATTAATGTTAAAATCAAAATGCAAAATGTAAAATTAAGGATTTTCATCAGACTGTCTCTGCCAGCTTCATTGAAATTACTTTGGAGACGCCGGCCTCTTCCATGGTTACCCCGTAAATGTTGTTGGCTACGGCCATGGTGCGCTTATTGTGGGTGATGACGATGATCTGGCTATGCGCGGAAAAATCCTTGAGCATTCCGGTAAAGCGTCCGATGTTGGCGTCGTCCAAGGCTGCGTCCACTTCATCCAGAAAGCAGAAGGGAGTGGGCCGGATCTTTAAGAGCGAGAAAAGAATGGCAATGGCGGAAAGCGCCCTTTCTCCTCCGGATAGAGAAGGAAGGGGTAGCCACTTGCGGCCGGAAGGCCTAACCGAGATATCGATCTCAGCTTCCAGGGGCGGGGCGCCAGGACTTAAGGCAATCTTCGCCTCTCCTCCCTCGAAAAGCTTGGAGAAGGTTTCCGAAAAAATGGCCGAGAGCTTTTGCATGGTTTCAAGAAAAGCTTGCTCCGCTCTGAGATCCAGCTCAAGGATCAGGCTGCGCAGGTTCTCGCGCGCGGAATTCAGATCAGCAAGCTGGGCCTCGATAAAGGAAAGGCGTTCCTTTCCTTTATCGAACTCTTCAATGGCCAGGAGGTTTACTGGCTCAAGCATGTGCAGGCGGCCCTTCATCTCTTCAACTTCTTTTTTCGCCCTTGAAATGTTATTTACTTCATAGGTTGAAGCCAGCGCCTCTTCCACGCTCAGGCTGTATTCCAGAGAAAGTTTTTCGCGAATGGTGCCTACTTCCCCTTCAAGCCTTGCGAGCGCGACCTCCGCAGCGGTTTCGTCGCTCAGGCTTTGCCGTTCGGCCAGGCCCTCGCTTCGGATCCTCTCCTCTAAAGAGGTTATCTTTTGCGAAAGGGATGCTTTCTCTTCTCTTTTCCGGGCCAGGACCTGAGCGGTGCCTTGCTGCGCCTTGGCTTCGCTGATCTTGGCGGAGAGCCCCTCAAGCTGGGAGTGATAAGCCTGCAGGGCGAAATTCGTTTTTTCTTTTTGTGCTTCGGCTTTTCTGTGCTCTTCTTTCAGTATCTCCAGTTTTAATTTGTAGGTCTCTTCTTTCTCCGCAGAGTGGCCAATGATCAGACTTATTTTTTTCTCTTTTCCCAGGGACGAAAGCAGTGCGGAGAGAGCTTCGACGAGCTGTCCGGTTTGCCTGACAAGTTCGTCAAAGGATTGGGCCAAGGGGAGGTCCCCCAGCTCCAGGCCTTTTTTCTCCTGTTCCAGAAGGAAAGAGATCTCGGCGATCTTTTTTTGGATGTTCTGCCGCTTTTCTTCAATCTCGGCCAGCGATCTTTCTTCGCGCTGGAGCTCACTGTTTGTAAAACGTTGGTCAAGCTCGATGTCGCGGAGCTTGTCTTTTTCCCCATCCATCCGAATGAGTAGCTCATCCATCTCCTGTTCGATGCGATGGTAAGCGTCCTTTAGGGCCAGCAGCTCCTGGGCGCCCCTTTCTTCCCTTTCCTTGTTTTCTTCGGAGGATCTTCTGATCTTTTCCAGGTCCTCATTCAACCTGTCCTTCTTTTCCAGGAGCTGCTGCAGCATCCGCCGGCTCAAACCGATATCCAGTTCTTTGAGCTGGGACTGGATTTCTAGGTATTCCCTGGCTTTCCTTGCTTGCTCCTCTAAAGTAATGAGGTGTTCACCGACCTCGACCCTTAGGTCGCTGATGCGCAGGATGTTTTGTTCGGCGGCGATGAGCTTCTTTTCCGCGGACATTTTCCTTGATTTGTACTTGTTGATCCCGGCGGCCTCTTCAAAGACCATCCTTCTTTCTTCCCCTTTGCTGGAAAGGATCGCGTCCACCTGCCCCTGGGTAATAATGGAATAGGTCCCTTCTCCCAGCCCGGTATCCAGCAAAAGGTCCTTGATGTCCTTTAAGCGGCAGGGATTTTTGTTGATGAAGAACTCGCTTTCACCTTCGCGAAAGGCGCGCCGTTTGATGGAAACCTCTGTGAAGGGGATGGGTAGCTTGCCGGCGGAGTTGTCAAAGACCAGCGTTACCTCGGCGAGAGAAAGAGGCTTGCGCGCGGCGGTTCCGGCAAAGATGATGTTGGCAAGGGCGGCGACCCGCAGCTGGCGGGGATTATCTTCTCCCAGTACCCAGCGCGTGGCATCCAGGAGATTGCTTTTGCCGCAGCCATTTGGACCCACGATCGCCGTGATGCGGGCGTCTTCCGAAAACTCGATTTCGGTAGTGTCGGCAAAGGTCTTGAAACCCCGCAAGATCAAGGATTTTAGAAACATCCTGCTTTAATCATAGCAAAAATTGCGCTGGCCATCAACTCAGGCATTCGCCTTGTCGCAATAAAAATGGTACAGGGTTTGCATCTGGGAGAGAGTATGCTAAAATAGCCAAAAAATGCGTAAAATCCCGTTTATTTTTATCGCCATCATCTTCTCCGCCTCGCTCGTCCATGCCGGTATTTTTATTTCTGAGCCTCAGGACAAGCTGATAACCTTCAAGGAAGTATTGATGCTGCGGGGAGTAGCCAGAGACATCGAGATATTTAAGATCAACGATAAAACCATCGCGGTAGACCCTGACGGAGCGTTTTCCTGCGGTTTGGTTTTGGGGATCGGTAAGAACTTTGTGGGGGTTCGCGCTCTGGATAAGTTTGGAGAGCATTTTGTTAAAGAGATCCGCATCCTGCGGATCAAGACTTATCCGGACATGGAAGAGCTTTATGAGGGGAAGAGACACTGGGCCCGCAATCAGGTGCTTTACCTCTCAAGCCTGGGCTTCATTGAAGGATACCCGGACGACAATTATTATCCGGCGAATCCGGTGACGCGGGGAGAGCTGGCGACCTGGATCGCTCGTATCAAGAAGTTGCCGCTGCCGTTCTTAAGCGATGACGTCTTCTTCGATGTTCCCAAGGAACACTGGCGGGCCCCCTACATAAAAGCAGTGGTGGAAGCGGGATATATGAGCGGTTATGACCAGCGCACGTTCGGAATCGACGATCCCATCTCACGACGCGAAGCTGCGCAGGTGGCGGTGGTGGTGGAAGGGTTGGAAGTGGTGGAAAAGATCAAGCCCCTTTTCATCGATGTTCCCCAAGAGGAAAAAGGGGCGACCCCGATCTATATCGCGGGTGAAAGAGGTTTGGTAAGGGGGGTTTACGAGGATGTCCCGGTCTATGATCCGGACCGAGCTCTGACCCGGGCGGAGGCGGCGGTGCTTTTGGCCCGGTTCTCGCGTTCCTTGAACGGCATCCGCTATCTCTTCGATTTTGACCAGGGTTATAACAGCGCTGCTTACTGCAAATTGGATGTGCCGCCCGAGATCCTTAGCTTTACCGCTGACCCTGAGCGGATAGTTGCGATGGAAAAAACTACGGTGCGGCTGCGGGCGCAGATCGCTTCGCGTCAGGATTACCTTCCGATCTCTGCGGTAAAGGTCGATCTTTCCGAGGTCGGGGGTATGCCCGACACCAAGATGTTCGATGACGGCACCCACGGCGATGAGACCAAGGGAGACCTGATTTATTCATTGAATCTTTTGCTGGAGCCAAAGGGGAGCGGAGCAAAGATCCTGCGGGTGACGGCCGTCGATCAGCTGGGGTGGGAAGGCGTGGGGCAAACTTCTCTATTGATAGTCGAATGAGCAATATAATATCCAGATCCCTAGCAATTTTTGCTCTCATTTTAGCCATGGCTTTGGCTGTGCCCGTATATGCCCAGCTGGACGATCTCTCCATTAACCCTCTAAGGATCGAGATCGGCAGCCGTCCCTTGGGGATGGGCGGGGCTTTTACCGGACTGGCGGATGACATGAACAGCGTTCTTTATAATGCGGGGGGATTGGCTTGGGCCAAGGGGATTTCGCTGAGCATGAGGGATTCCGAGAACATAACTGCGGTCCAGGCCTACCCCACCGGCTTCGGTTCTTCCCTCGGTCTGGCGGTGGTGACCACCCGGATCTCGGATGTTGCGGTATCCCCTACTGTTGCCGCAAACTCCAGCAGCAACGTGGTTTCCTTGTCATACGGTACCAAGCTCACGTTCATCCCGCAACTTTATCAGGACCCTGCCTTTCAGCGATTGGGGCTCGGGATCAGCATAAAGGGATTGATGGGGCAGACCTTGCGGCAAACCGGCGAGCTGGATCGATCCGCCACTGGATGGGACCTGGACCTGGGGATTTTATGGAAAGGGACGGATTGGTGGTCTGCGGGAATATCTCTGCAGAATATTCTCCCTGCCCATGCCTTGGGAGGCGGGGTCATCAAATGGGATATCGGAGGGGAGGAGGGGATCCCCGCAGTGGGGAAAATCGCGGCGTCCGCCCGCGTGATCGGCGACATTGGTTCGCCCATCTTTATGGAAGGAAGAGAGCTCCTTTTGGCAGGAGAGATCGACGTTGCCAGGAATCGTCCCATGCTCCTGCGTTTGGGAGGAGAATGGAACTTCGACAAAAAATATTATATCCGAACCGGTTTTATGCAGCAGCGGGCGAGGAGTGGGACCTCCTCTGATATAAACCTTGGCTTTGGCATGCGTTTTGAACGATGGGGAATTGATTTTGCGAGCTATCGCGAGCCGGTCCAGGATGAGCGCTTTTTCTACGCTTCCTTTCTCTATGTCCCCAAGGACTGGATCGTGGTCAGAAAACTGGATATTGATAAGCCGGTGGTCATGATTGAAAAACCCATCGAGACCATTTCTCTTGAGGACAATATCATTACCTATGATGATAAGATCGATGTCTTTGGCAGGGTCAAGCCGGGGGTAGAGGTTTATATAAATGGATTAAGGGCCTCGCTTTTGGCGGACAACTCCTTCCGGGTGGTGGTGCCGCTGAGCCTGGGCAAGAACCTTATTGTTGTCGAAGCGCGCTATGAAAGCGAAAAAAAGGTCTGGAAGTACAAGGTGCTGAGGAAAGCCCGGATCAAGGTTGCGGATGCGGCAAGGGTGGAAAATCTTGAAAGCAAAAAAGAGGCAGTGGAGTCCCTGGTGACTATGGGAGTGATCGAGATCACGCCGGAAGCGGAGTTCGTAATGGAGGCAGGGGTGACGCGCGGAGAGCTTTCCAGCTGGCTGGTCAAGGCGGCGGATATAACTATTCCCGAGGTCAGGAAGGACCTTTTCGCCGATGTTTCTAAGGACCACCCCTTGGCGCCCTATATCAAGGTGATCACCGACATGAAATTACTGCTTCCCTTCCCGGACGGGACTTTCCGGCCGGAGGCGGTCGTTTCTAAGGAAGAGGGAGATGCGATCTTTGCGAGGTTTGGAGTAACACGATGAAAATTCGAAATTCGAAATTCGAAATTCGAAATAAATCCAAAATCCTAATTCTCAAACTGGTCATTGGAGTTTTGGTCATTATTTCTTTATTCTGGCTTGGTTGTTTGTCATTGGTTGCGCCGGTGTATGCACAGGAAAAGCCTGGGACGGAAGAAGAGCTCACCAAGGGTGAGGCGGTAGTGCTTATATCCGCTAGCGATTTCATGAAGAAAAAGATCGGCGAGCTTCTTTCCTGGACCATCGGCTATGATATTTCCAAAGTGAGCCGGCTCAAGCTTACCCCGAGCATTAATTATGTGATGGCCGTTCCGAAGAAGGTCCCGCCGGACGGAAGGACAATTCTGGAGATCCAGGCGTCGGTGGATGATCCGGGGGGGCTAAAGAATATTGCGGGGGTACGGGCGGACCTGAGCTCGATCGGCCGATTGCCCAATACTATGCTGGTTGATAATGGCCTCTTCGGGGACCAGAAAGCTTCGGACGGCATTTATACTCTCCAGACCAGCGTTTCCCCGAAGATCGAGATGGGAGCAAAGGAGGTTCCGGTGGCGGTGGCGAACAAGAAGGGCTGGCTGGCGTTGGCGAAAACCACCTTGGATGTTAGGCTGAATCCGGCTATAATTGAGGCAAAATTTGTGCCTGAGAGAGCGGGCGCCGGCAGTCCCGCTCCGGTTCTGCTGACGGTTGAGGTCGAGAACCCGGGGAGGATCGAGGACATAAGCAAGGTAACGGCGGACTTGAGATCTTTTGGATATACGGAGCTGGTGCTCCTGCATAACGACGGCAAAGAGGGGGATGCGGTGGCGGGGGATGAGATCTTCAGTCTGCAGTTCATGGTCCCGGATTATGTGGTGGAGGGCGACTACAGCGTTCGGGTGGGGGCTTCGAACCTGGCGGGCGGTTATGGTTTTGCGGATGTCACTTTGAAGGTTTATAAATAGTGCTCAGCAATATTACCATTATAAGTATTTTTACCGAGATCTTCGCCTCCGGTATTCTGGTCGCGGGAACGCTGGCGCTGATCACGAAGTTCTTTTCTGAAAAACGACCCAAGGATTTGATCTTCAGTCTGGTCTTTTTGACCTTCTTCCTCTATGTGGCGGCAAGCATTGCCTCGCAGCTGATGTACAATCTGGGGCGGCCCCTCTCTGAGCTGATAGCCGTGCACAGAGGGATCTCGGTTTGTTTGCTGGTCTGTGCCTTTTTTGTCTGGGCCTTCATCATCGAAAGATTTGGAGTGGGCAAATTGCGCTGGACCAATCTTCTGCTGATCGGTTTGGCGGGATTTTTTATCTATCGGGTTCTGGAGTCTTCCTTAAACCTGGTTTATCGCTGGGATGTGATCGAGCCGGTGGCATCCTATTCCATGTACGCGCCGGTCAAGCCCCTGCTGGCTTTAATGTGGGTCTTGCTGGTGGTCTTCTCTTTTAATGCCGCACGCATGCTCTCCGGTGGGAAAAGGACGCTGGCTGTCTACCTTGGATTCTCGTCGCTATTAATGCTGGCAGCCATGCTTTCCTCGTTCCTTTATGTGCGATTCGGAGAGCCGCCTTATCTTCTGGTTTCCTGGGTCCTGGTGCTTCTCTCCAGTCTGGGTTTTCTTCTCTCCGAACTTATCCCGCCGGATTCAACCCTGGCCAAGAGGCCGCTCCGCTTTTTCCGTTCGCGCATTCTTTTCAAGCTCATGCTCATCTTTGTGCTTTTGATCGTGATCCTTTTCGAAGCCACGACCTTGGCGACCATCAATATCAGCAAGGAGGCTTTATCCAGGGTGATCATCAGCAATTATATGCGCGTGGCGGAAGACCTTGCGGACAAGATCGAAGCCTTTCCGTCAAAGCCTTCCACGGCGCAGCTTAATCAACTGGTCGCCGGGGCGAAAGTCAATGGAAAGGGCACGGCTTTCATGGTGGATAAGGAAGGAATCCTGATCGCGCATCCGGATGCAAAGCGGGCCCTGCAGAGGGAAAAGCTGGTTGGCCACCAGGGCGTAAATATGGTTCTCTTGGAGAAGCGGGGAGGAGGAGAATTCAAGGACGAATGGGGGGAGATCGAGGTTGGGGCCTACGTCCCGCTTAAGAAGTACGGCTGGGCGGTGATCGTACAGGAGCCCAGGGCCTCAGCCTATTTTGAGCTGGGACGGCTTCAGACCAATTCCCTCATAAATGTGATCGCGGGGATCATCCTTACCGCGCTGGTGGGGATCTTTTTTGTGCGCTCCATTGAAAAGCCCATCAAGGAATTGACCATGGGGACAGAGGCGGTCTCAAAGGGGGACCTGCGCTGGCATGTTTCGGTGGATTCCGCGGATGAGATCGGCATGCTGGCTGACGCCTTTAACCAAATGACCAAGGACCTGAGAGAAAGCCAGGAGCGGCTCGTTCTTTCAGAGAAACTGGCTTCGCTCGGCACCATGGCGGCGGGCATGGCGCATGAGATCAAGAATCCGCTGGTCTCCTTAAGGACCTTTACCCAGCTGCTCACACAGAAATGGGAGGACAAGGATTTTCGCGAAAAATTTTCTTCCATCATTCCCCTTGAGATCGAGCGCATCAACCGGATCGCGGAGAGCCTGCTTAAATTCGGAAAGCCGATGAAACCCGAGCTGACCAAGGTCGATATTAATGCTCTTCTGGAAGAAGTGCTCATGCTCTTTGAGAGCGAAACCAAGAAATATAATATCCGCCTCACCAAGAAGCTGGCGGAGCTGCCGCAGATAACCGGCGACGCCGGACAGCTGCAGCAGGCTTTTGTCAATATTGTTAAGAATGCGCTCGAATCCATGCATGACAAGGGCGGCGAGCTCGTTGTCAAGACCGATGTGGGCGAGGTGGTAAAATTGGGCAAGATGCAGCGGGAGGGAAGAAAACACGGTCAGGAGATGGTGTGGGGGGAAGAGGAGGTAATGGAAAAACCGATTCCCGTGATCTTTATCGAGGTTAGCGATGCCGGAGAAGGCATCCCGGAAGAGAACCTGAAGAGCTTGTTCGATCCCTTCTTTACCACCAAGATGACGGGGACGGGTATGGGGCTTCCCATAACCCTGCGCATTATTGAAGAACATAAAGGATCGGTGAAGGTCAGGAGCCAGATGGGGAAGGGGACAACCTTTATAATAACCCTACCGCAGCAACACTAGGTTTTGACCTTTTTTAAAAGGGTCTGCATTCCGTGTTCCACAAAGTCGTCCATTTTGTCCAGGAGCGCGCTTTGGGCGAGGTGAAAGGGGTTTTCTTCGGGGTCGGCAAAGACGATGTTTCCACTGGTCTTGTAGGTAACACCCTCTAAGGTCAGCTTGTTCTGCGTTTTGCTGCTGGAATTCTTGGCCATGTTTTTCCCTCATAATATTTATCGTGTTTTGAGGGTAAAAACTTGCGTCCTCACCGCCCGTGTTTACTCTCAGTTGGTGAGGTGTTATAATGATATCAACCATGGCAATGTTTGAAAGATTTACTGAAAGAGCGGTCAGGATAATCATGGCGGCCCAGGAGGAAGCCAAGCGGCTGGGGACAGCGTTCGTGGGAGCGGAACACCTTCTGCTGGGAATGTTGCGAGAAGGAGAGCCGATTGTCCTGCGGACGCTGGAGCATTTCCGCGTTGATCCAAGTGAACTCAAAGAACGGCTCGAGGAAAGGGTCGCGGAAGGCCATCCCGCGGCCAAGGCGGGCCCCGAGATCCCCTTTAACGCCCAGGTCAAGAAGGTGATCGAGCTGGCCTGGGATGAGGCCCGGGCTCTGGGGCACAGTTACGTGGGAGTCGAACACCTTTTTCTGGGCATTTTGAGGGAAGGGAGTGGTGCGGCCGGCGAGGTCCTGACGGAGCTGGGCATAACTTCAGCTTCGGCCAAGAGCCGCATCGTAACCGTCCTGGGAGAGGTCGCCACTTACCAGAAGCGGATGCCGCGGCCCAGCCGCACCCCGGTTTTGGACAGCTTTGGCCGGGACCTGACGGCTTTGGCCCGCGAAAAAAAGCTTGACCCAGTGATCGGAAGGGCCAAGGAGATCGAGAGGGTCACCCAGATCCTTTCCCGCCGCAAAAAGAATAATCCGGTCCTCATCGGCGAAGCCGGCGTGGGTAAGACTGCGATCGTGGAGGGGTTGTCCCAGCGCATTGTAACGGGAAATGTTCCTCCGCCCCTGCTGAGCAAGCGGGTGGTGACGCTGGACCTGGGATTGTTGATCGCCGGGACCCGATACCGGGGAGAATTTGAAGAAAGGATGAAGAAGGTGGTCAATGAGGTGGCGCAGGACGGCAACGTGGTGCTTTTCATTGATGAACTGCACACTTTGATCGGGGCAGGGGCGGCGGAGGGGGCCATGGACGCGGCCAATATCCTGAAACCGGCGCTGGCGCGCGGAGAGATGCAATGCATCGGTGCTACTACTATCGATGAATTCCGCAAACGGATCGAATCCGACCCGGCGCTGGAGCGTCGGTTCCAATCCGTGATGGTGGGAGAACCCACGGTCCAGGAAACGCTGGAGATACTCAAAGGTCTTCGCGACCGCTACGAGGAGTTCCATAAAGTAAAGATCACCGAGGATGCGATGGTCTCGGCCGCCCGGCTTTCCGCCCGCTATATTTCTGACCGGCATCTGCCGGACAAAGCTATCGATCTGGTCGATGAGGCGGCTTCCAAGGTCATGCTGCAGTCTTCGGTGGCTCCTCCCGAGCTGGTCGAGATCACCCGTGAGATCGAGAAGGTCAAGGGGGATAAAGCTAAGGCAGTGGAGAATCAGGAGTTCGAACGGGCGGCGCAGCTTCGTGACAAGGAAGAGGGCCTGTTCCTGCAATATGAGGCGGCTTCCAAAAAAATGACCGGTTTGAGCCGGGAGGGATACCCCGAAGTAAACTCGGAAGTGGTCGCCCAGGTCGTTTCCGCCTGGACGAGTGTGCCGGTGACGCAGCTTACCGCGGAGGAGACCGAGCGCTTGCTTAAAATGGAAGAGGAGCTCAAGAAGCATGTCGTCGGTCAGGATGAGGCGATCTCGGTTATCTCTAAGTCGATCCGCCGGGCGCGGGCGGGATTGAAAGACCCGCGCCGCCCCATCGGTTCCTTTATTTTTCTGGGGCCTTCCGGCGTGGGTAAGACCGAGCTGGGAAAACGACTGGCGGAGTTTCTCTTCGGCGATATAGATGCGGTGGTACGCATCGACATGTCCGAATATCTGGAGCAGCATACGGTTTCAAGATTGATCGGTTCTCCTCCCGGCTATGTGGGCTATGGCGAAGGCGGCCAATTGACCGAGCCGATAAGGCGGCGTCCCCATTCGGTGGTGCTCTTTGATGAGATCGAAAAGGCGCACCAGAACGTGATGAACGTTCTGCTCCAGATCCTGGACGAGGGACACATCACGGATGCCCAGGGGCGCCAGATCGACTTTAAGAACACGGTCATCATCATGACCAGCAACGTAGGCGCGGAGCTCATCCGCAAAGAGACCTCAATCGGATTTGTTACCAAAGATGATGCCCAGGCTTCCTACGAGAAGATGAAAGAGACGGTCATGGATCAGTTAAACAAACAGTTCCGTCCGGAGTTCCTGAACCGGGTGGACGAAAAAGTAGTCTTTCGCCCGCTTTCCAAAGAGGACCTGGCGGCGATTGTGGATATCATGATCGGGGATATCAACACCCGCCTGGAAGAGAAGGGGATCCACCTTAAAGTGACCAAGAAGGTCAAGGACTTTCTGGTTGAGAAGGGATATGATCCCAAGCTGGGCGCCCGGCCCCTGCGCCGCTCCATTGAGGAGCATGTGGAAGACCCCCTTTCGGAAGAAGTGCTTAAAGGCAAATTCGGCTACGGCAGCAAGATCAGCCTGAAGGTGGAAAAGGACAAGGTCGCTTTCAGCGGGACGAGGGGAAAAGCGTCTTCCAAGACCGAAACACCATCCAAAAAAGAAGAGCCCGCGGTCAAAGGTGAATAAACAAGAAACCCGCTATATTTGTCAGTCCTGTGGCCAGGATTATCCACGCTGGTACGGCCAGTGCCAGTCCTGTGGGGAATGGAACACCCTGGTTGAGGAACAAATTCGAAATACTAAATCCGAAATCCGAAACAAATCCCAAATTCAAATTTCTCAAACTCAGGAACCGATCTCGATAACCAAGGTAGATTATGCTAAAGAGGAAAGGATACCGACCGGCATTGTTGAAACAGATAGGGTTTTGGGAGGCGGAGTGGTTGCGGGTTCTGTGGTGTTGATCTCAGGCGATCCGGGGATCGGCAAATCCACCATGATGCTTCAAGCTGCCGAAGCTTTAAGCAAAGATGCAGTCGTGCTTTATGTCAGCGGAGAAGAATCTCCCAAACAGATCCGCCTTCGGGCCGAAAGGCTGGGAACACTTTCAAAGAATTTGATGCTCCTTCCCGAAACCAATCTTTTTGCCATTGAGAAGTCAATTGAGCAGATAAAGCCGAGCTTTGTGGTCATAGATTCGATCCAGACCATATTCCGGGAGGATCTGCCTTCCGCCCCGGGTTCGGTTTCCCAGGTCAGGGAATGCGCCGGATATCTGGTCAGGATTGCCAAGGCGACCGGCATTCCGACCTTTATTGTGGGGCATGTCACCAAGGAAGGGAATATCGCCGGGCCGCGTCTTTTGGAGCATGTGGTTGATACTGTTCTGTATTTTGAGGGAGAAAGGCATAAGCAATATCGGATCCTCCGCGTGACCAAGAACCGGTTCGGATCGACCAATGAGGTTGGCATCTTTGAGATGAAAGACAAGGGTCTGGTTGAGGTTGCCAATCCGTCGGAGGTTTTTCTGTCAGAGCGTCCGAAGGATTCGTCAGGATCAGTGGTTACAGCTGCGATCGAAGGAACGCGGCCGCTGTTGGTTGAGATCCAGGCCCTGGTCTCTCCCACCAAGATGGCGTATCCTATCCGCCGGACCACGGGAGTGGATTATAATCGGACTTCGATCATCATCGCGGTTTTAGAGAGACAGCTGGGGTTAAAGCTTTCCGGAGCGGATGTTTATGTGAATGCGGCGGGAGGGGTCAAGGTGGCCGAGCCGGCGATCGACCTGCCTATTGCGATCGCGGTCGCTTCCTGCTACAAGAATAAGCCTATCGATCCAGAGACGGTGGCGGTAGGAGAGATCGGCTTGGCCGGTGAGGTTCGTTCTGTCGGTCAGATCGAGCAAAGGGTAAAAGAGGCGGAAAAACTCGGTTTCAAGAATATTATCCTTCCGCGGGCGAACCAAAAGGAGATCAAGAGATCAAAGATCAATCTGTTGGCGGTTTCCTCGACCAGAGAGGCCTTTACAAGTATTTTCTAGGATCCGTGATCTTTCCTTCGATGACTGAGGAGGCTACGGTAGCGGGCGAGGCCAGATAAATAAAGGCATTTGGATTTCCCATCCTGCCCTTAAAGTTCCGGTTGGCAGTTGAGATCACGTTCTCTCCGTCGGAGGGTACCCCATTGTGGGTCCCCACACAGGGGCCGCAGCCGGGCGTTACCATCACCGCCCGGGCCTCGAGCAGGGTCTGAATGATCCCTTCCTGCATGGCCTCCAAAAGAACTTCTTTTGAGGCCGGAGCTACGATCAGGCGAGTTTCAGGGTTGATCTGTTTCCCTTTGAGAATTTGTGCGGCAATCCTTAAGTCTTCCACCCGTCCGTTGGTACAGGTCCCGATAAAACCCTCATGGATAGGGGTTCCAAGCACTTCTTTGATCGGACAAACATTGTCCACGGTGTGGGGCTTGGCGATCTGCGGCTCCAATTTTGACGCATTCAGTTCTTTGATTTCCTTGTAAACCGCGTCTCTGTCCGCCTCAACCGGTTGGGGTTTGCGCTTGGAATGTTTTTTTACCCAATTCAAAACTTTCTCGTCTGCCTTCATCAATCCGACCTTGGCCCCGCATTCGATCGCCATGTTGGAGATGGTGAAGCGCGCGTCGACCGAAAGCTTGTCAAGCACCTCTCCATAGAACTCAAGTGCCATGTAGGTTGCCCCGTCGGCTTTGATCTGCCCGATGAAGTTTAAGATCACATCTTTGGAATAGACCCCCTTGGGAAGCTTGCCTTTGAAAACAACCTTCATCGTCTCCGGGACCTTGAACCAGAGCTTCCCCGAAGCGATGCCCGCCGCTAGATCGGTTGAGCCGACCCCAGTGGAAAAGGCGTTGATCGCGCCATAGGTGCAGGTGTGTGAATCCGCCCCGATCACCAGGTCTCCCGGGACCACATGTCCCTGCTCCGGCAGGAGCTGGTGGCATACCCCGCAGCCAATATCGTAGAGGGTTGCCCCCTTGCTTTTGGCGAATTCCCGGATCTTCTTGTGGATGGTGGAAACCCCGATGTTTGGGGAAGGTGCGCTGTGGTCGATGCAGATCGCAAATTTTTTGGGGTCCGCGATCTTTTGCACCCCCATCTTCTGGAAGGAATCCACGATGATCCCGGAGGTGCCGTCCTGGCCCATCATGAAGTCCAGCTCGGCGATCACGATATCGCCGGCTTTGGCATCTTTTCCGGAATGAGAGGATAAGATCTTTTCGGAGATAGTTCGACTCCCTCGATTTCTCTCGGGACGAGTTCGCTCGCTACGAGTGGTCTTGCCCATTTACGATTAACGTTTCCGTTTCTTCTTTTTGAAGTGATTGACGGGGCGGCTTCTTTCCTTTACCGCTTTTTCGATGATGCTTGCCTTTTCGATAAGGTAAGGATCCAGCCCTGCCATCTCATGCACCTGCTTGAGGAGCTTGACCGCTTTGGGGTGATTGGCGATGTCGGCCAGGTCAAGCTTGGCCCGGGCGATCAGATCTATGTAAGCGAAGGGCATCTTGATGACCTCGGTCAAAAGCTTTTCTGCCTTTTCAAAATCCCCCTTCTTGGCGCGGCGGGTCAAGACCTCGGATTTAAGGACCTTTCCCTTGTTCGTGAAGTAGTCATCAGGCCGGGATTTAAGCTCTTTCAGGGCAAAATCGCAAAATTTGAGCGCCGCCCCCAGGTCATCGGGATTGCGGTAAAGAATGATCTCCGCCTTGGAAAGGAGAGCTCGGCCCCGGAAATACCAGTGGGCGTCTTTTTCCTTGACCACGTGGCTGATGAGCTCCAATGCCTTGGCCCAATCCCCCTTATCCCGGCGGGCGAGCCGAAGCTCCGCTTCAACGATGTAGGTCTTGGCGACGAAGAATTCAGAGACGTCCGCCCCCAGGAGCTTTCTGGCCTGCTCGCAGAGCGAGATGGCGTTGCCGAACTCCTCGGGGACCCCGATCATGAGCTCCGCCTTCCCGATCAAGGCGCGGGCCTTGAGGGATTCGGGAATGTGGCGGAGCAGGATCTGATCGTAAAGCTTCATGGCCTCTTCATGGTCTCCAGCGTCGCCCCTTCCCATCAAGAGGTCGGCGATGGCGAACATGATCTCCGGGGTGTCGGCACGCTTGGGATGCTTGGAAAGGATGTAGCGGTAGCGCTTGAGCGCCTTGTTGATCTTTTCCTTTTCCGAGGGAATGGGGAATCCGAGATCTTTTTCAATATTGACCGCGCTTTCCACGATGGGCGAAAGAATTGCCATGTTTACCACCTTCATTGGGCGTTGATTCTTAATTCTATATAATGTAAAATATAATGTCAAATGGAACAACTTGAACCTCAGCGTGAAAATGAGCTCCAGGAGATTGAGAAAAAGCTGGGAACCTCCTTTCTTAACAAAGCGCTGCTTAATCAATCCCTGACCCACAGCTCTTACGGGCACGAGAAAAAGATCCCGGATAATGAGCGCCTGGAATTCCTGGGAGATGCGGTCTTAAAGCTGGTGATAAGCGAATACATTTATCTCAAATTCCCGGAGCGCGCTGAAGGGGATCTCACCAAGATCCGGGCCACGGTCATTTCCGATGATACCCTTTCCTACGTGGCGCGGCGACTTGACCTGGGCATATACCTGCTGCTGAGCGCGAACGAAAAGAGGACCGGCGGAACGCGGCGGAAATCAAATCTGGCCAACGCCTTTGAGGCGATCATCGGAGCGGTTTTCCTGGATGCGGGGATCGGCAAATCCCGTGAGTTGATCCTTGGCCTTCTGGAAAAGGAGATCGAGAAGACATCCCGTGCCGGATACATCCGAGATTACAAGTCCGCTTTGCAGGAATTCACCCAGAAACGGAAATGGGAGCTTCCGCGCTATCGGGTGATCAAGGAGGCCGGGCCCAAGCACCGCAAGGTCTTTTGGATCGAGGTCAAGATCAAGGGGCAGCGTTACGGGGTGGGAAGAGGGAGGAACAAGAAGGAATCCGAGCAGCGGGCCGCGATGCAGGCGTTAAGGAAATTGAAGGGTGGAGATGGCCGGGAAAAGAGAAAAGAAGGAAGAGGGCTCCGCGGCCTTATCTCTCAGATGAGGAGAAAAATAAAAGGATAATGAGCAAACTCTTGATCAAAGGCGGAAGAGTGGTCGATCCCGCTGCCGGTCTGGATGCGAAAAGGGATGTTCTGATCGAAGAAGGCAGGATCAGCAAAGTTGGGACGCGGATCGTGGTGCGGGGGGTGAAGGTAATCGAAGCAAAAGGGATGCTGGTCATGCCGGGACTTATCGACATGCACGTCCATCTGCGCGATCCCGGCCGGCCGGATAAAGAGACCATCGCTTCCGGGACCCGTGCCGCGGCCCGGGGCGGGTTTACCACGGTTTGCTGCATGGCGAACACCGAGCCCCCCATTGATAATCCGGCCGTGGTCAAATATGTCCGCAACAAGGCGGAGACCGAAGGGGTGGTGAACGTTTATCCGATCGCCGCCGTCACCAGAGGGCTTAAGGGCGAGGGGTTGACTGAGATGGGGATGATGCTGGAAGAGGGGGCGGTTGCTTTTTCGGATGACGGCCACTCAGTGATGCGTTCGGACACCATGCGCAAGGCGCTGGAATACGCCCGACAGTTCGGCGTCCCCATAATTGCGCATTGCGAGGATAGGGGGCTTTCTCACGGCGGAGCCATGAACGAAAGCGCCTTGTCCACCGCAATTGGGTTGCCCGGAATCCCCTCTTTGGCTGAGGAAGTAATGGTGGCGAGGGATATCTTGCTGGCGCGGGAATTCGGGAAGGTGCACATCGCGCATGTTTCCTCGGCCGGTTCGGTTGAGCTTCTCCGCCGGGCGAAGAGAAGGAAAACGCCGGTCACTTGTGAAACCTGTCCGCATTATTTCAGCCTGACAGAGGAAGCGGCAAGGGAATACGACACGAACGCCAAGGTCAATCCGCCGCTTAAATCAGAAAAAGATGTCAAGGCGGTGATCAAGGGCCTCCAGGATGGGACCATCGATGTGGTTGCCACTGACCATGCGCCGCACAACATTGAGGAGAAGAACGTTGAGTTCAACCAGGCGTCTTCCGGGATGGTGGGGTTGGAAACCGCCCTGGCCCTGGTATTGACCAAACTGGTCGAGCCCAAGATCCTCCCGATCAAGAAGGCGATCGTCAAATTGACGGCGGCGCCGGCCAGGATCCTGGGTCTGAACAAGGGAACGCTTAAGGTCGGAGCGGATGCGGATGTGATCATCGTCGATCCCAAGGCGGAATGGACGGTGGACGCGGCGCAATTCGCCTCCAAGAGCAGGAACACTCCTTTTCAGGGGTGGAAACTAAAAGGGAAGGTTCTCTACACCATTGTAGGCGGCAAGGTTGTGGTGCGTGATGGCAAACTTGCGGCCTAAAATTGCTTTCGCCATTCTAGTTTCTTCATTCGTTATTTGGCTGGCTGGCTGCGGCGACATCGAAGGCGAGCTCGCAAGCCTGAACATTTCTCCATCCGGCGCCACCATCGGGATAAGCCAGTCACAGCTTTTTACGGCTTCGGGAGAAGATGATCTGGGATTTATCGTTGATGTTGATCCCACCTGGAGTGTGACCGGGGGCATCGGGACGATTAACTCAAATGGTTTATTCACGGCAGGGGCTTCCACCGGTGCGGGTTCGGTGGTGGCTTCCTATGGCGGCAAATCCTCCAGCGCATCTGTAACCGTGACGGATAAGTGCTGGATCGAAGGAAGGGTGACGGGGGAGCAGGACCCGGGGGGAGTGCAAAATATCCTGGTTTCCTTGAGGGGGACAAGCCTGTTTGACCGCACCGACAGCGGCGGAGAATATTCGATCTCCAATGTTGCCGCCGGGACCTACAATGTTTATACCCAGGAAGATCACCAGATCTACAATTCGGTATCCTGGGAAGTAATGGTGGCCAGCGGGCAGACCAGGACCCAAAATTTCTATTTAACCGTCCGGCCGGGCGTCGTGACGACGACATCAACCACTTTATTTTCACCTTAAAGGGTCATGGCAGAAGAATTCAACCCAGCTGAAGAAGGCCGCCGCATCGCCCACGAGTATTTAAGCAAGCGCGGCTGGGCGCAGGAATGGCGCCGGAGCATGAACCGCCAGCTATATCCCGGATTTTCCAGGGAAGAGTTTGAGGAAAAGCAGAGGCAGTGCGATCGGATGGAAGAGGAAGCCGAGGAGATCTTTTCCCGCAATGTTGAGCGCTGGAGACATGATCCTTCTCCCCAAGCCAAAGAAGTTCTGCGCGCGATTGTTGAGGCCATGGGAAAGAGACTGGATCTCGGCTTTTTTGCCAAGAGGATCGTGGTGCGGCTGAGGAGGGAATTAGGTCCGTTTTAATTGCTACAAAGGCTCAATGAAAAGTTGCCAATTTCTCCTGCACAAAAATGTCTGCCTATGTTGAGAAAAGTCTAACGGCCCTCTGCTGCTTGAATGAATTTTTCAAGCATCTTCTCTGTTGTCTCTCGAGTTTTACTGCCTTTGGGAAATAAGCCTATAATATTTTGCATTTCACTTATTGCCTCAGCTTCTATTCTATTGCGTTCTTTATTATTAAAAAATAAGCCTTCTTTTTCGGCTTCATCACGCTTTGGTTGTCTGCTGTTTACAATTTCTGCTTTTTTGTCGGTTCCTGTTTTAACAATATACATTGTTTGGTTAAGATTCCCTTTCTCCAATTCCCCTGAGGATCTTATCAACTGACACCACCGGCTGGCTTTTATTATGCCTTTCTTTGTAAAACAACCGATTTGGATTGTTTCTTTTTTCTTGCCAGCACCTTCTATTAGAAGAGAGCCAGATGCTTTATCAACAAGGGACATCGGTGTGCGATAGGAAACTTTGTACTTCCCATGAACTTCAGTAAATTCTTCTGGCTTTTTACTCTTTTCTTGTGGCTTTTTATTTTCTTCTTCTGATTTACTGGGTTGGCATCCGAAGAATGCCCAAACTCGCGGGCTTAAAATTACCGAAATCATATTTTATCGTCCTCCTTTATTTGCGGAGAGCAAATGTCTCTCTAATATATATATCGACACTTTTTGGTGGAAATTTCATTGCATATTGAATTTCAAAAAAAGATTAAATATTTGGGAAGCCCCGACGCAATCCTTGCTTTTGGGCTGTTTTTATAGCTTCTTTATATTCTTCACTGGTTATTCTCCGGTCCAACGGCGGATGATCCCAACCTTCTCCGCAGGGACGATACTGGTCCATAATGTTTACATAGGAGTCCTTGGAGAGCTTGGAAGCAATAAAATGCATGACGCCTTCTGTTCCGGCTAATCCTCCCGGAAGGACCAGATGCCGGATCAGCATTCCGCGCTCGGCGATCCCTTCTTTATTTATGGTTAGATCCCCCACCTGCCGATGCATTTCTTTGAAAGCTACCCTGGCAATTCCCGGATAGTCTTTGGCGTCTTTTGAATATCTGCCGGCAACATCTTTGTCCCAGTATTTAAAATCCGGCATGTAGATATCGATCACGTCTTCCATGAGCTTCAATTCCTGGATAGAGTCGTAGCCGCCGGTATTGTAGACCAGGGGGACCTTTAGGCCTTTGGGGATTGCGATCTCAAGCGCGGCCAGGATCTGCGGCACCTGATGGGAAGGGGTCACGAAGTTGATGTTGTGGCAGCCGAGCTTCTGCAAATAAAGCATTTGGGCGGCAAATTCTTCGTGGGAAACCTCTTGCCCCATCATACTGTGGCTGATCTCATAATTCTGACAGTATAAACAGTGCAGATTGCAGCCGGTTAGAAAGATGGTCCCGGAGCCATGCCGGCCGACCAGGGGAGCTTCCTCACCAAAGTGGGGGGCTGGCAGAAGAGATCATGGGGTCTTTTCCAACCTTGCAGTCTCCAAGTTTTCCTTCCAAGCGGTTGACTTCGCAGAGGTTGGGGCAGAGGGTGCAGTTTTCAAGGATCTCGTAGCCGGCTTCGATCTTTTCACGAAGCTTTCCGTTTTCAAATGTTTCAATATAGCAGGGCTGGAAGGCCATGGGCTAATTATAGCAAAACTGATATGCGCGTGATAGAATACGGCAAATGGTAATAGTTTGGTTAAAATTTCTGATCTGTGCGGCGATCATTCTTTTTGCGGGATCCAGGCTCACCAAATACGGCGATGTTATCGCAGAAAAGACCGGCCTCTCCCACGCCTGGATCGGAGTTGTTCTTCTGGCGACAATAACTTCACTGCCCGAACTGGCCAACGGGGTTTCTGCGGCGGCTCTGGCCCGGGTCCCGGACCTGGCGTTCGGGGACCTGCTCGGGGCCTGCATGATTAACATGTTCACCCTGGCCATGCTGGACATGATCTGGTGGCTGCGCGGGCGCGAGTCGGTCTTTGTGGGCACCAAGAGAAGCAATATCATCTCCACCCTTTTCGGGATTATCCTCTTGTTGACGACCTCACTGGCCCTTTTGTTCAGCTTTCAGCTCTTTGATTTTTCTGTTCTCGGCGTTTCGATTTATTCATTTTTGATATTTGGCATCTATCTTTTAGGGATCAGGGCCCTTCGCGGATACCGGACGGGAGAGATCGTGGCGGAAAAAGAGTATGGGCACATTTCTGATTCCCGCGCCTATTTTTGTTTTTTGATCATGGCGCTGGTGGTGGTGGCGGCGGGAAGCTGGCTGCCTTTTATTGGGAGCGAGATCGTAAAGGTCATGGGGTGGGGAGAGACCTTTGTCGCGGTCCTTTTTATCGCGATCGCGACCACCCTGCCGGAGCTTACGGTCTCCCTTTCCGCTTTGCGCATGGGGCAAGCCGCCATGAGTGTCGGCAACCTGGTAGGCAGCAATTTCTTTAATGTTTCCATCATTTTCCTGGTGGATGTTTTTTATCAGCCCGCCTCACTTTTCTCTTCAGTCTCCCAGAACATGGTCTATGCCGCCCTCTTTGGGGCCCTGCTCATGGGGATCGCCTTGGTTGCCCTGGAGCGGCGGATCGTGAATCGTATCCCCTCCATAATCATAATACTCCTTTATCTTTTTTCCCTGTTCTTCCTCTTCCATACCGGCATACTGTCGTAATTTCGACACCCCTCGACTTGGCCTCGACAGGCTCGGCCTCGCTCGGGTTGAACCTGTTTTAATGCTTTTTTATTATTCTTTCGGTAAAAATTGCTGCCTGCACCGAGCCCCTCGACATGTATCCCGGAAGGCGAGCAAGCTCGGGATCGAGGTGGCAATAAGATTGCTGCTTGTTACACATGATTCTCGGCAAGCATACGATCATCAAATTAATTTTTTTGATTCTGGCGGTCCTGGCGCTTTCCTCCTGTTCTGCCCGGAATAAAGCTGAAGCAACCACGCCGCCAGACGAGACCGAGATCCTTGAAGAGGATGTCCCTACACCTGAGGCCGAAGCGCGCGAAACCATATACATTTACAAAGAGCATCCCGAGCAGGTTTCTTCGGACAAGATAACTTTGGTCATGAATAACGACCCTCTCCTCCTGCCCGACGGCTATGTTCGGTTAGTTGGGGTGGTCAGTGGGGGAAAGCCGATAGCCGTGATCGAGGTCGGGGGGAGGGGGCGGATTGTCGGGGGTGGGGATAAGATGGGGGAATATAGGGTAGCCCGCATCTTTCCCCAAGAGATTCTATTAGTAAAAGGGGAGGTCAGATCATGCCCAAGAAATTAATATTACTGGTTTGCTTTGTCTCGGTGTGCTTGAATGCCGCAGGGGCGGCTAAAGGATTAGGGCGGATTGATTTCGAGGACGCAGCGGTGTTGGATGTAGTCCGGGCGATCGCCAAGCAAGCGGACCTGGACCTGGTGATCAGCGGAGACAACGCCCTGGCTCAAGGCAGGCGGACGACGGTGCACCTGAAGGATGTCACGGCAGAAGAAGCCATCGATCAAATCCTAAGTGCCGCGGGATTAACCTATGAGAAGAAGGGAAGGGCGATTTTGGTGTCCATGCAGCCTTTTAACGCTGAGGGAGGCGAGGTCGAGTCGGTAAGGCTAAAGCATCTTCCGGCGGAAAAGGTTTGCCGGCTGCTGGCAAAGACCATGCCTGCCGTAAAGACGGGAAGCAGTGGAAGCTCTAATACCTTGGTCCTGCGGGGAAGGCTTTTTCAGATCGAGAGTGCCAAAAAACTTATTGAGAGCGTCGACCGGCCTGTGCCGCAGATCTTGATCGAGAGCAAGGTGGTGGAGATCTCAGAATCAGATGCAACGCGGCTGGGCATCTCTTTCGGCCGCGAGGCCGGGACCTTTAAGTTTGTGACCAGCAAAGACAGCGGGAAAACTGCCCCGGCGGAGGACCTATTGAGCACTCTTTATGCTCTGGTCGGAGAAGGGAAGGCTAACATTGTGGCCACGCCGAGGATCTCGACCTTGGATGACCATGAAGCGGTAATCAACATTGGGAGCCGTATTCCCTACGCGGTTCCGGTGAGCAGCGGCTCGAACAGCACCCAGTGGACGGTCGAATACATTGATGCCGGGGTGAAGCTTAAGATTACCCCGTGTTTGAATGAAGGTGGCTATATCACGACCTTTATTCAGCCCGAAGTATCTTCGGTTTCAGAATGGAGGACAACCGCAGCGGGGGAGTTCCCGGTGATAACTACTCGTAACGCTCAGGCGACTCTCCGGGTCAAAGATGGAGAGACGATCGTGGTGGGGGGATTGCTGTCTGAGACCGATCGCGAAAATGTCAGCCGGCTGCCGATTCTTGGACATTTCCCTATCTTGGGGGTGTTTTTTCAGAACCGAACTATAGAAAAAGCCAAAACCGAGATCGTGTTCTTGATCACGCCGTATGTTATCTAAAGGGGAACGAGCTTTATTTTTCCCAAGGCCCCGAGCTGGTCTTCCTTGATGATCAAGACCCCATCCAGGCCCCGGATCTTTTTGGCGAATTTCAAGGCATGGTCAATGTCTGATATCTCCTTTACCACATTTCCGATCGAGGTGGCGGCAGCATCCGCCAGCAAAGCGCTTTTGGAGATGATGATCACCGCGTCCGCTTTCCCGAAGCTGAAGGAATGCCCCACCGTACCTGAAGAGCAGCAGACTGAAAAGGGTTTTTCACGGGGCTCGATCTCCAGCGCGATCTTTTCGGAAAAGATAGATTCCCCCGCAAAGATGCCGATCTTGCGAGGCTGAGAGGTCTTTAGAAAAATGTCTCCGCCGTTCTCAACAATGACTTCCTCGCTCAAGCTCAAGAGGTCCTTCCCTACGAATTCGGCCAGGGCTCCGGCCACCGCGGCCATGGGGCCAACCTTGGCTTTGCGGGCTGCTGCCGCCATTTCTTTCGCGATGACGGGGGCATCGTAGCGGGGATTGTAGGGAGAAAAAGTCTTTCCGAATTGGGGGTCGGACTCGATATATTTTTCGATCTCGGTGCGGTATTTAAGGACGGCTTCCAAGGCTTTATCGTGAAGGTTCTCCTTGGCCTGGATCAGGAGGTCAGTTTCTTTCTCGATGACCTCAAATTTGACAAGGTTTTCCGCTTTTACGTAGTTCCGATAAGCTCGTTCTTGATATGGCATGTTATAATACCAAGTATGTTATACGGAATTATATCAGATATCCACAGCAATTTGGAAGCTTTGGATGTGGTCTTGAACAAGCTTTACCAGGCGGGAAAAATTGTTTGCCTGGGGGATATTGTGGGCTATGGCCCAAATCCCAATGAATGTATTGAAAAAATAAAGGAGTTAAACATTCCAACCGTTGCTGGGAACCATGACGCAGCTGTGACCGGACAGATGGACGTGAAATGGTTCAATCAAAATGCAAGAGAGGCGGTTTTCTGGACGCAGAAGGAGATCTCTGAAGAGAATCTGGGTTATCTGAAGGAACTTCCCGAGGTTTTGGAGGAAGACGATTTTCAGATGGTGCACGGAAGCCTGCGATCCCCGCTGGAAGAATATGTGACCAGCCTGACCGAAGCCCTGCCGACCTTTGGGCTCATGACCAGGCCGGTGTGTTTTATCGGCCACTCCCATGTTCCGCTTTTTATCGCGCGCAAAAAAGACGGCAATTATGACGGCCGGGCGCTTTTGGACGGAGAAGAGGTCCTGGTGGATGATTACGAAAAGGTGATCATTAACGTGGGCGGAGTAGGCCAGCCGCGGGATGGCGATCCCCGCGCGAGCTTCGGGACTTACGATTCAAAGACCCGGATCTTTACCCTGCATCGGGTTGAGTATAATGTCGAACAGGTTCAGGGGAAGATGAAAAAGGTCGGATTGCCTCAACCATTAATTGATCGGCTCCAGTTTGGAAGGTAAACTATAATATCCCCTTGGTGGAAGGAACGCCTTTTTTTCGGGGGTTAATTTCGCAGGCCCGGCGCAGAGCAACCCCAAAGGCCTTGAAGATCGCCTCGATCTTGTGATGGGTGTTTTTCCCTCTTTTAAGGTCAATATGCAGGGTTATTCCAGCTTTATAGACAAAGGCCTCGAAGAATTCTTTCAGCATTTCGGCGTCTAGGTACAGTTTTACTCGTTCTTTCCCGATTTGAGCATAAATGAGTTCTTTTGGGAACTTGGCTTTAAATGAGAAGTGGGGCCGGCCGCTGATGTCAACGGCGGCTCGGACCTCGGCCAGGGATTCATCCATGGGAAGAAGGGCATGCCCGTAGCGCTCGATCTTCTTTTTGGTCCCCAGGGCCTTTTTGAATGCTTCCCCCAGCGAGAGGCCGGTGTCCTCGATGAGGTGGTGGAGGTCAACCTCGATGTCTCCCCTGGCGGAAAGCTTTAGATCAAAGAGGCCGTGTTTTGAAAAGAGAGTGAACATATGCCCCAGGAAGGGGATCGGATAATCAATCCTGCTCTTTCCCGAGCCATCGATATTTAATTCGATCCTGATATTCGTTTCCTTAGTCCTGCGGTGGATTTTGCTCTTTCTTTTCTTCATGCTTTATCTCCCCGCCCAGTTCACTTAATTTGTGTTCCAGCTCCCTTATTCTCTGGGAAGTTTTAAGATACTGAGATGCTCCGAAAAGGGCCGCCATGATCACTCCCACCAGCACCGAGAACAGGACCACGATCGCCAGTGAGAGTTCAGGCGCTTTCCAGAGCAAGAAATTAACCGATACCGGAGCGCTGTTCAAGGAAGCGAAACCCGCGATCACGATCGCGATCAAGATCGCCAGAATAAGTCCCCACATGTTTTATCCCTCCTTAAATAAAGCGGCCTGGTCTGTTTTATCTGATTTTTTTGGGGCTAATCCGAGATGCTTATGGGCGGCCGGCGTCGCGGTTCTTCCCCGCGGCGTTCTTTCGATGAATCCCAGCTGCAACAAGTAGGGTTCGTAGACGTCTTCGACCGTGAGCGAATCCTCATGGATGGAAGCGGCGAGGGAATCAACCCCCACCGGCCCGCCGGAGAACTTTTCAATGATGGCCTTGAGGATCTTGCGGTCAACCTTGTCTAAACCCAGCTCATCGATCTCCAATCCGGCCAGCGCCTGTTTGGCGACTTCCTGGCTGACCTTGCCGGCGGCTTTCACCTCGGCGAAATCGCGAACCCTTCTCAGGAGGCGGTTGGCAATGCGCGGCGTTCCCCGGGAACGCTTGGCGATCTCTTCCGCGCCCGCATCCTCGACTTCTATGTTCAGGACCTTGGCGGCATGCAGGACGATCTGCTTGATTTCTTTGGGAGAATAGAACTCCAGCCGGCTGATCATGCCGAAGCGGTCCCGCAGCGGGGAAGAAAGCTGTCCAATACGGGTGGTGGCTCCGATCAAGGTGAATTTAGGCAGGTCCAGCCGGATGGAGCGGGCGCTGGGGCCCTTTCCGATCACGATATCCAGCCCAAAATCCTCCATGGCGGGATAAAGCACTTCTTCCACCACCCGGTTCAGGCGGTGGATCTCATCAATGAAGAGGACATCATTCATTTTCAGGTTGGTGAGGATCGCGGCCAGGTCCCCGGGGCGCTCGATCGCCGGGCCGGAGGTGATGCGGAAATTGACCCCCATCTCATTGGCAATGATGTTGGCGAGGGTGGTCTTTCCCAGTCCGGGGGGGCCATAAAAAAGCAGGTGTTCCAAGTTTTCTTTGCGGCCCTTGACCGCGTTAATGTGAATGAGCAGGTTTTCCTTGATCTTTTCCTGTCCGATAAAGTTCTTGAAGGTCTTCGGACGAAGGCCCTCGAAAGCGAGGTCCTCTTCGTTGCGTTCAAAAGTTATAATTCTTTCTTGCCCCGAGCTATGTCGAGGGGCTTCTTTGTCAGCCACCGGCGTAGGTCCTCTTGTAGCCGTAATAGCTTTTCAGGACTTTTTTGACGTAATATCGGGTCTCGCGCAAAGGGATATCCTCAATAAACTCATCAATGTCAAAGCCATCCGGGTACTTATTGGTCCACCTTTTCACCCGGACCGGACCTCCGTTGTAGCCTGCCAGGGCCAGGGCAATGTTCCCATCAAACCGCTTTATGAGATTCGCCAGATAATAAGTACCCATGTGGATATTAACACGCGGTTCGAACAATTTCCAGCGAGAGTAGCGCATCCCGAGGAGGCGTGATAGTTTTCTGCCGGTGCTGGGCATGATCTGCATCAGACCATGCGCCCAGGAGCGGGAGAGGGCGCGGGTCTTAAAGCGGCTTTCTTCCCGGATAACGGCGTAGGTCAAATAAGGATCCAATCCGTACATTTTGGAGTATTTCTCGACATAGCGGTTGTAACCGCGGGGGTAGGAGAACCGCCAGAGGCGGGGGTCAATGCTGGCAAGAGAGCCGGCGATCATGGCCTCTTCGATCTTTTTCTCCGCAAAATCAATGGGCCGGGCATATCTTCCTTTCATCACATAAGCGTGGTACTGCGCAAGCTGTGCCTTTTCCCTTTTGCTGAGCGGGACATTTTCCGCCAGAAAGGAGGCTTCCTCGGCGGCTTCATCCCCCAGCCCCACCGCCAGCAGTTCTTTGTATTTTTCCTCATGGGAGGCGGTTTCCGGCGAAGAGCCATTTATTTCTTCAATGATCGTATCTGTCTCCGGCACGGAGCTGGCGCTGATCTCCATCCCATGTTTTTTTAATTCCTCCCGCGCCCGGTAGCCATAATAGGAATGGTCGTAGCGGGAAATGGTCATTTTATAGGCGGTGACGGCCTCTTGGGTCTTGCCCGTCCGTTCCGCGCACTTGGCCGCCCAAAAGATCAACTTGTCCGAGCTTTTTTCGGCGGGGAAATCGAATGCCCGGCTAAATTGTTCATAGGCCTTTTCATAATCTCGTTGTTTGAAATAAATGTTGCCGATATTCCAGACCGCCTCCGCGTAGAGCTCCGAATCCGGGTAATGGGAGGCGATCTTCTCATAATACTGGACCGCTTTCTGGATGTTATCTTCGTTCCGATAATAGCGGCCGATGTAATAAAGGGCGTCATCTGAGCTGTGGCTGTTGGGGTAAAGGGATATCAGTTTTTCCAGGGTATAGATAGTGGCCTGGGGGCTGCCCAGATAGGCGTAGGTCAGGGCCAGATAGTACATGGCCTCGGGTTTTGAGTCCTGATTGAGATTGATCGCCTTCTTGAAGTAGCGGGTGGCGAGACTCAGCTTGCCCTGTCTTAAGAAGATCCTTCCCAACATGAAAACCGCTTCGTCATAAAAAGAGCTTTTTTTGTAGAAACTGACCAGGCGCGTGAAATAGCCCTTGGCCTTGACGTAGTTGCGCTTTCTGAAATATTTGATCCCCAGGTTATAGATGGTTGCCGCCGGAGCTTCGTAGCCGGCAAGGTGTTTTTTTCTGGCGAGCTGATCCAGTCGGTCAATGGCCTTTTCCGCGAAATCGCTGTCCGGATGTAATAGATCAAGATTCTGGTAGGTGCGGGCGGCATCAACATACTTGCCCATGCTTTCCAGGTTCAGGCCCAGCAGGTAGCGGGCCTCCGGGATCAGTTCGTGTTTCGGGAATTGAACGATCAATCGGCGCAGGGTGGAATCGCCCTCTTCATGCTTGTTTAATTCGGTCTGGCACTGTGCCATCCCGAAAAGCGCTTTGGGTAGCAAAATGCTGTTTTCAAAATCAGTGACAACGATCTCAAAGACCTGGATGGCTTCCGGGCAGCGCCGGCTTTGCTGATAGGCGCGGGCGATGAAATAGTAGCTGTAATCCGATATGGGGTAGGAATTGTCGAGAAGAGAGGCCTTAAAGCGGTCTATGGCGGGATAATACTCGCCTTCCGTGAATAACCCATGACCCTCTTTGAATGCATTCCGGGCCTCCAGGGTATCAGCAGAAGCAGAGGCGCAGATGGCAAGGATTATGAGGGTGGCTAGGATAATTTTTGATCGCATAATTAACTGCAGCGCATTTTGATTATAACACAGGGTATGCTACAATACAATTATTATGCCGGAACTCAGGCAGAATCCCGCCACCAAGGAATGGGTGATCATCGCCGCCGAAAGGGCGCGCCGGCCCAATCATCAGGTCAAATTGAAACGGAATTACATTCCGCAAGAGGGGGATGAATGTCCCTTCTGTCCCGGGCACGAGCACATGACTCCGCCCGAGATCCTGTCCTACCGTACCTATGAAACCGAGCCAAATTCTCCGGGATGGCGGATCCGGGTCATTCCGAATAAATATTCGGCGCTGGTACCGGACGGAGAACCCAAGAGATCAAAAGCCCAGTTATTCTTCCCGCATATGAACGGCATCGGCGACCATGAGGTGATCATCGAGTCCCCGGAGCATGATAAGACCATCGCTACCATGGCGCCGGAACAGGTGGAAGAGATCTTCCGGGCTTACAGCCAGCGCTACAAGGAACTCGTCAAAGACCCTAAGTACGAGATGATCATCATCTTTAAGAACCACGGGATGAACGCTGGCACCTCGCTTCGACACCCTCATTCCCAGGTGATTGCCACTCCCATTACTCCCATGCACATCCGCCACCGCGTTGAGGAGGCGATGCGCTACTTTGACGATAACGGGGATTGTGTTTACTGTGAGATGCTGAAAAAAGAAAAAAAGGCGAAAGAGAGGGTGATATTGGAAACGGAAAGCTATCTATGTTTCTCGCCCTACGCCGCCCGTTCTCCTTATGAGATCTGGATGATGCCCAAGAAACACCGATCCTCCTTTGAAGATATCCCGGAAGAGGAAATAAAGGAACTCGCATATGCGATGCGGCGGGCCCTGCTCAGGATCTATCGCTTTTTGAACGATCCTGATTTTAACTATATCATTTTTTCTGCTCCCTGCCATGAGAAGGATGGAGAATATTCCCACTGGTATATCCAGATCATCCCCCGTATCTCTTCGGTGGCAGGTTTTGAGCTTGGATCCGGCATCTACATCAATACTGTTCCGCCGGAAAAGGCCGCCGCAGAGCTGCGCCAAACCCCGGATGAATGAAAAAGCGATTGGACCAACTGCTGGTTGAAAAAGGATTTTTCCCCACCCGGGCCCGCGCCCAGGCCGCGGTGATGGAGGGCGTGGTGTTTGTGGATGGGCAAAGGATCGACAAGGCGGGGACGTTTTTCTCTCCTGAGGTTAAAATCGAAGTCAAAGGTGCACCTCATCCTTATGTAAGTCGGGGCGGGGTTAAGCTGGAAGGGGCCCTGAAACAATTCAAGATTAAGGTAGAGGGAAAGGTTGCTTTGGACGTGGGTGCTTCCACCGGCGGGTTCACGGATTGTTTGCTTAAGCACGGGGTCGAAAAGGTTTATGCCCTAGATGTCGGATATGGTCAGATCGACTGGAAATTGCGGCAGGACCCCCGCGTCATCGTTATTGAAAGAACGAACGTAAGATATTTGACGCCGGAAGATTTCCTTAAAAAGATACCCGCTTCCAAGTTCCGCACTCCGAGTTTGGCGACCATCGATGTTTCCTTTATTTCCCTTTCCAAAGTCCTTCCCGCGGTCTATAATTTGCTGGGGGAGAAAGCGGAGGTTCTGGCCCTGATCAAGCCGCAGTTTGAGGCGAAACGGGAGCAGGTAGGGAGGGGAGGCATAGTCAAAGACGAAAAGGTGCACAAAGAAGTGGTCGAAAGGGTCAAGGCAGAGGCAGAGGCCATAGGATATGAGGCAAAGGGAGTCGTTCCGTCGCCGATCACCGGGGCGGATGGGAATATTGAGTTTTTTATATATTTGTTGAAATGAGCGAGATTTTAATCTATATAGCGATCGGGGTTGTTTTGGGGATCGGTTCATTTTTTGTTCTGGGAAGAATTTTTCGGAGAAGACATGCTCTTGCCTCGAGCGAACAGAAGAGTTTTTCTGAAGAAGAAGTGGCTGCCTTTCTGGAAAGATCCGGTTACCAGATAGAGGGCAAGCGGCAAAGAGAGATGGTCATGACCCGGGTCGACGGCAAGGAGCGCTTCGGTTATGTTGAGGCGGATTTTACCGCCCGCCGGGGGAAGAAAAAATACGTAGTGGTGGTGCATGCCGGCGCGGGACCGGCGGATCCCAACGAGCCCATGCTGCGCCGGAAGCTCCTGGAGCAGGACCGGGTTTTTCGCCCGCACGCCTTTCTGGTGGTGGATCTTTCCCGTGGAGAGATCCATGAGGTGAATTTCCATTTTCCCCATGAGAGGAATATTGACTTTTTCTTCCGCTTTCTGCTCGCGATATTTATAATCCTGGCGGTAGTTGGTATAATCTGGCTGATGGTGCAACTTCGCTTGTTCTGAACGGAGGGAAACAATGACAACCATTGGAGTCATCTACAAAAAAGAAGACAGCTTGATCGCGGGGACGGCGCAGCAGGTCATAAAAGAATTGAAGAAGATGGGTTACCGGATCGGTCTGTCCCGAGCCAAATTCTGCCTGAGCTTTGGGGGGGACGGGACCATCCTGCGGGCGGCGCGCATCCTGGCCAAGAGCAAAACCCCGATCCTGGGGGTGCACCTGGGAGGACTTGGTTTTCTCTCAGAGGTCGAACTGCATGAATTGAATGAGGCGCTGGAGCAGATCAAAAAGGGCAGGTTCAAGATCGAAGAAAGGACCATGATCGAGGCCCTGGTCGGGGGGAAAAGGTTAGCGGCCTTAAATGACATCGTGATCAGCAACAGCGGGATCGCTCGCGTCATCCGGCTGGAGATCAAGGGTTTGTCCGAATATGTTTCGGACGGGATCATCTTTTCGACCGCGACCGGCTCCACCGCCTACAACCTCTCTGCGGGTGGTCCGCTCCTGACCCCGGATTCCGAAAGCATGGTGATCTCCGCCATTTGCCCGCACAGCATCAGCACCCGGCCGATCGTTTTGGAGAAACCGGTCACTGCGGTTTTAAATCGGGGGAAAAACGCGATCCTGACGGCGGATGGCCAGCAACTGGTTCAGCTCCACGAGCGGCAGAAGATCCGCATTCAGAAATCGAAGCTTAAAACGAGGTTCATCCGCTTGAAGGGGTATGATTTTTTTAAGAGGGTCAAAGAGGCCTTCGGTTTTGGGCCGCAGGCTTAGTTCATGTAGGCGCCGTCGTTCAAGCCCACGAACTTGGAAAGATCATCGATGATCACGAAATAGGCGGGGCTGGAAAGGTTGGGCGCGCCGGTTTGCGGGAAAGCCGGGAAAAGCGTAACCTTGTGCATGGGCGCGTGGATGAGCTTTTCCAGGTATTTCTGCAGGGACATCTTTTCCATGGCTTGGATGGCTTTGGCGTTATCCATTGTTTTCATTTCGCTCACCCCTAGAAATAGGATTTGTTGCCGGCTTCGCGCTTGAGAAAGATATCAGAAAAGACCTTGATGAAGTTGCCGGAAGTGCTGACCTTGGCTTTATCGATCTGGAGCGCGTCCTGGATATAATTTGACCGTTTGGCCTTTCCCGAACGGCTGATCGAGATCACATCATAATTTCTTTTATCGACTTGCTCGTGATTCATGGCCTTTTCCTCTCATATATATATCGACAGATTTGGGGGGAAATTTCAGTTTATTTTATTATAGCGTGCAGGATGTAGGCGGCTTCGGCGCGGGTGAAGCCTTTTTGGGGTTCAAAATAGTTGCTCTTGATATAATCCATCAGATCGGCTTTCTTGGCGGCGGCAATGTTGGGTGCGGCCCAATGGCTCTCAACCAGATCATAATAGGGTGATTCGCCCCGGATTGGTTTTAAATTTGCAAAGCGGGAAAGGATCAGGACCCCTTCCACCCGGTTCAAGGGCTTGGAGGGCTGGAAGGTTTCGTCCGGATAACCGCCCACGAGCCTCATTTCAACTGCAGCTTGGATGTAGGGGGCTGCCCAGTGGGCCGGGGGGAGGTCCGAAAAAATCGACTTACTGGGTTTAGATACCTGGATCTTTTTTGCCTTGACCAGCAAGCTGCAGAGCTCGGCGCGGGTCAATTTACCTTCGGGCCTAAAGGCCCCATCCGGATAACCGCCGATGATGCCGCCTTCAGCCAGGGCGTTAATGGCATCTTCCGCCCAGTAGCCGGTGCACACATCTGAAAAGATTGTGCAGGCGGGAGCGCCGGGAGCCGGCTTTAACCCTTCCTCCGCCTTTGTTGGGGACAAAGCGGTTGCCTTTCCTGGCATGAGATAGGAGATGGTAAAGTAATAAGTTGAGTTTGCGGAAAGAACGCTGTCCAGGTAATAGGCGAGATCGAAAACAAATCCTTCATATCCGATACCGATACCGAAAGCGAGGTTGGTGACAGCTTCGCTCTTGCTGGTCGCGACCTGATCCAGTCCCGCGCGCAGGTCAAGGTTTTCGCGGAAGTTCCATTCCACTCCGCTGTGAAAAAGCATGGGAGAATCCGCCGCATAGTCTAAATCCGCGGCGAGCAGCAAGTCCCGGCGTGGGGTATAAGCACAGCCGACCTTGGTGTTGAAGGGAATGCCTTCCTTTTCGCCCGAGTTCCAGGAGATAGCAGCAATGTCCGAGGGCAGGGTGTTCTGCTGGGAGATGCCAACCGTCAAGTTGTTTCTGGGTTTCCAGAGAAGGCCAAGGTCCAGGTCATAACCGGTACCTGATCCATAGGAATCGGAAAAACCCTTACTGAAGAACTTTAGGCTTGCTCCGGCAGCGAGGTTCTCCATGATCCCTTTTCCGTAGACCAGGGAGATCACGGAGTTTGAATAATCAAACGATGTGCCGGCGGCAACGATCCTGCCGTCAGCATCGCGGGAGGACACCTGAATACCCGCTGTTCCACCCCCCAGGTAAGAAAGACCCAGGGTTCCCCAGGCGGCTTCATATCCGCCGCCGATCACGGTGTAGGCGATATCCCCCTCGAGCAGGGAGGTATACATGCTGGTCCCGCCCCACCCCCTAAAGTCCGCGGCGTTAGCCGGGTTTACGAACATGGAATTGATGTTTCCCGCAAGTGCCGCGGCGGTGCGGCCCATGGCGAGCGATCGCGCGCCCACGCCGAGCTTCATCGGGTCAAGTGAGGCCGCGCCTGCCATTGAAACCGTCAACAAAACAATAATGGTGCCATACAGTAATTTCATGTATTTACTCGGATAAGTATATACCATTCCGTGTAATTTCTCCAGTTACGGAAATGTGATATAATTAGTAAGATATGGAACGCTTTCTCAAGAGCCGCTACAAGATCGGCGAAAAGATCTCGGAGAATCCCTTCAGCGTGACCTATAAAGGGTTCTTCCTGGGCTCTAATAAGCCGGTGGTGATCAAGATCTACAAGCGCGGCACGCTCAACTCCGGCCTTATCAACCGTATGAAGCAAAAGGTCAAGGAGCTTTCGCAGCTCAACCATCATGGTATCGCCCGGCTTATCGATGGGGATTACGGCTGGCAGGGATTTTACTATGTCAGGGAATATATTGAGGGAAAAACCCTGGAAGAGGCGCTGAGCGATGGCAAGCAGATCTCTATGGAGCGGGCGGCGGCGGTCGCCGAAGAGGTCTGCCGCGCATTGGAAGCGGCGCACGCAAAGGGGATCGTCCACGGTGCGCTCAAGCCCAGCAATGTTTTTATCGACGCCAAGGGGATCGTTAAGGTTGCCGACTTCGTGATCGAGGGCGAGATCAAGGAGGCCATGCCGCAGAAGATCTTAAATATCATGGATGACGGCAGATATGCCTCGCCGGAGGAGTTATCCGGTCAGCCCGCCTCGGCAAGCTCTGACATCTACGCCCTGGGGATGATGCTGTATGAACTGATCATGAACCGGTTCGGGCTGGTTGAAGAGGGCCTGGCGGGGGGAGTGGCGAAGTTAAGCGAGCGATCCTCTTTTCCGGAGCCGGAGGCGTTGGCTCCCCTTCCGCGATATCTTCAGGAGATCATAAGTAAGGCCCTGCAGGCGGATCCCTGCCTGCGTTTTTCTTCCGCGGCGGAGCTTCGCGAAAGCCTGGAGAATAAGAACCTAGCGGCGAAACCGCTTCCGCAGGGGGAATTCATTACTTTGTTCGAAAACACCGTAACTCAATACGGCGGAGAAGACATCAATGCCGAAAGTGAATCCTTAAAGGAAGTGGGACAGGTAAATATTTCCTGGAGCAAGGAAAAGCACCGGAAGTGGATATTGGCCCTTTTCCTTGCCATCGCGTTTCTTTCCGGCATCCTATACGCATTCCTTTTCGCCTGGTAGGAGCTGTTGTGATTACATACATAACCGGATATTTGATTTTTATCATTTTGGTTTCGATCATCGTCAGTCTGCTGGTGTTCAGGTTAAATATCCCCAAACCGCATGTTTTTGTGTCCATTGCCATAGCCATCATTCTTTCGCCCATGGTCATCGGCTACCTTTATGCGGCTTATTTCAGTTCCATTCCGGAGGTTACAGTCCCGGAGCTGGCCGGGATGCCCTTGGAAAAGGCGCTGGAAGAGCTTGATTCCCGGAAGCTCAAGGGCAAATTCGCGGGAACAGTTTTTGATATGAAATATCCCGAAGGGAGCGTGGTGACCCAGCGGCCAGAGGGAGGAAGGCGGGTCAAGATGGGAAGGGTGGTCAGGCTGGTGACGAGCTCCGGAAAAAGAAGGGTGAATGTCCCCAATCTTCTGGGCAGGCCCCTGCTTCAGGCGCAAGCGGTGCTGGCGGCCAAGGGACTGCAGTTGGGGAAGACAGAACAGGACTTTGTCTCCGAGCTCGATCCGGGTATAATACTGGTGCAGACCCCCTTGCCCGGAGAGGAGGTCGCGGCCGGCTCCTACGTCAACATCACGATATCCATGACGGAGGAAACGGAACTGGCGGCGGAAGGAACGGATGAGGCGGAAGGTGAAGGAGGAGGCAAAGGCGAAGGGGAAGAAGAAGGAGGGTTTAAGTTTTGGTGGTAAAATTGGCACCCTCGATCTTATCGGCGGATTTCAGCTGTCTGGGAGCTGAGATCAAAAAAGTAGAAGCAGCCGGCGCGGACATGATCCACGTGGATGTTATGGATGGCCATTTTGTGCCCAATATCACCATCGGCCCGCTGGTGGTGAAGGCGGTCCGGCAATGTACCGAGCTTCCTCTGGACGTGCACCTCATGATCGAAAACCCCGACAAGTATATCCCTGATTTCACCCGGGCGGGAGCGGATATCGTCACCATCCAGGTCGAGGCTTCGAAAGACCTGGAAGAAGACATTGAACTCATCAACCAGAACAACGCAAAGCCGGGGGTGGTAGTCAATCCGGACACGCCGATAGATTCTGTTTTCCATGTTCTGGATAGGGTATGCATGGTTCTTCTCATGACCGTGAATCCTGGTTTCGAGGGGCAAAAATTCATGCCCGAGGTCCTGCCCAAGATCAAGGAATTAAGGGCCGAGATTAGCAAACGAAAACTGAACGTGGACATCGAAGTTGACGGCGGGATCAATCTGCAAACGGCACCCGAGGCAATTAAAGCCGGAGCAAATGTGTTGGTGGCGGGCTCTGCTATTTATCATGCCAAGGATTATAAAGGCGTTATAAAGAAGCTTAAATCTCTTTAGCTCCCTGAAGATCGCGAAATAACCTGAAATTTCCCCTCTTTATTTTCGATAATATTGCGAACAGGGGACAAATATGCCTAATCGCGTAAATATGCTATCCAAGTCCAGATTTCAGGGGTGCCTGATCGGCGGGGCGATCGGGGATGCCATGGGAAGGGTCGCGGAGGGTTATTCCCGACAGGTCATTCGTGAACGGTTCGGATGGATATCCAGCTTTCTGCCTCACAAGACCAGGAGATATACCGCGCTCCCCGGTGCATGGACGGATGATACACACCTTTCAATGCTGACCGCCAAGAGCATTCTGGAACGCAGGAGGGTTGACATAGAACACCTCACCGAAACCTACATTCAGGCCCTGGATCAGGATCTTGGGATCGCGGGGACAACGCGCAGGGCCCTTGAATTGCGCGCGCAGGATCAGGATGTGAGCAAATTGACAAAAGGGCGCCATGGTGGGGCGGGTGCTGCGGCGCGGATCGCGCCGGTGGCTCTGTTCGAACATCAGGACCTGGAAGCCATGCGCGTTAAGGCCGAGGCGGTGAGCCGGATCACCCATCAGGATGAGGATGCAGTGGCGGGGGCGGTCTGCGTGGCAACGACCATTGCCTGGGCGGTGAGGGGGGAGCTTAACCTCATAGCTTTATTGACCCAGTTAGAGGGGCTCATGCATGATATGAAAAGCAATTTGGCCTACAACATTGCGTTGACCAGATCTTTATTGAAGGAAAAAGTAAGGGCGGTGGATGCGATCGAAGAGCTTGGGGCGGATGGTTATGCCTTGCGTTTGATCCCGGGGGCTCTATATGCCTTTCTTAGAACACCCCATAATTTTGAGGATACGATCGTGCAGGCGGTGAACGCGGGTGGGGATGCGGATACCCGGGCTTCCATCGCGGGATTGCTAAGCGGAGCCTATAATGGCCTGTCAAATCTGCCGGTGCGATGGGTCAAGAAGGTGCAGGATTACCAAATGATCGTCGATTATGCGGATGGGCTACACGATCTATCAAAGGGGATCGTTCCAGAAGCTTAAGATCAAGCGCTCAGCCGGTTTTCTCCCGCGTATGTGACCTCGATTTCGTCCAGAGAGAGATTTCCACTGATCCAGCCCTCGAGAGCACTGTCGGAGCGGAGATGTCGAATTGCGGGAGAGCCGTTCTTGAGGTTAAAAGCGATAACATATCTTCCTCTTCCTGGTTTGGTCTGCCGTTCCCCTTCGGTAAAAAGGATATTTTCGGCTTCGGTCGGGCTCAGGCTCAGCCGGGTTACGGAGACCCAGAAGTCTTTTGTGCCATTCTTTTTCTTTTCGCTCCCCAGGATAGCCTGCCTATCCATGATGCCGTGGAAACCTTCATTGTCGGTGTAGTGTTTGTAGACGCCGGATATTAGTGCGGATACCGGTTCATTTGCGGAGAGGTTTTCCAGTATAAAACCGGGATTATTTTCCAGATGTGCGCGCAGCTCATTCACTTTTTCCTCTTCCGCGAATTTCAGCAGGGTCTTCAAATAGTCCTTTGCGGAATTATCCCATCTTAGTTCAGGAGGAATGCTTAAGGATTTATAGCCGGCGTGGCGGAAAGAGCGGGAAACGAATTTGCCCTGCAGCATGTGTATCTCCATGTCTGCGTCTTCGATAACGACCCTTTCTGGATTGAATTGAAGGCGGACTTGTTCTGAGGCGATAAAATGGCGCTCTAATGAGGAGATGATGGTCTTGGCGGGGGCTTTCCAGAAGTTTATTCCATATCCGAGGGGATTATCTTTCTTGCAGCCCAAATCAATCCTTGTTGCTCCGGCTCCCAACCCTTTATTCCAGGGATGGGTAAATTGAGCGGCCGGGTAGCGATTTCTTGATATTCCTCTTGCTTTTCCGTGGCTCATTATAATGGCTCTCCAATATATATATCGTCAAATTTCGCTCGAAATTTCAGGTTTTAAATGATAAAATAATGCTCTCATGTGGACCGAAGATGATATAAGATTTATGCACGAGGCCCACTCCTTGGCAAAATCGGCGGAGGGAAGGACCACGCCGGATCCCATGGTTGGGGCGGTCCTGGTCAAAGGGGGGAGGATCATCTCCATGGGCTATCACGGAGAAGTCACCACCCCCCATGCTGAAGCCTGGGCAATCCAAAAAGCGGGCGAGCAGACCAAGGGCGCTACCATGTACCTTAATCTTGAGCCCTGCTGCCACTACGGCAACAATCCTCCCTGCGCGGACCTGATCGTGAATGCCGGGATCAAGGAAGTCATTGTTTCCATGAAAGACCCCAATCCGCTCGTTAACGGCAAGGGATTCCGCATCCTGAGGCGGCATGGGGTCAAGGTCAGAGTTGGATTATTGGAGGAAGAGGCCAGGCAGCTCAACGAGGTTTTTATAAAATACATCACCACTAAACGCCCCTTTGTTTGTTTGAAATCTGCTCTCACTATCGATGGAAAGATCGCGACCCGCACCGGAGCCAGCCGCTGGGTGGCGGGAAAGGAAGCCCGCCGATATGCCCATCATCTGCGCAATGTCTATGATGCAATTCTGGTGGGGGTCCGAACCGTCTTGATCGATAACCCCAAGCTTACGGTCAGAATGGTCAAGAAGATAAAGAATCCGACCCGCATTATCCTGGATGCCTATGCCCGCACTCCCCTCAAAGCTGATGTCTTAGGAAATCGGGGGGCAAAGACAATGGTCGTGGTTGGTCCGCGCGCCCCCAAAAAAAGGATCGATGCCTTAGAAAAGAAGGGTGCCGAGATCCTGCGGATCAAGGCCCCTGGGGAAAAGATAGATCTTAAGGCGCTCTTAAAAAAGTTAGGCAAAATGAAGATCATCAGTCTTTTGATTGAGGGGGGAGGGGAGGTTAACGCCTCATTTTTGGAGGCGGGGTTGGTGGATAAGGTGCATTTTGTGATTGCCCCCAAGATCTTCGGCGGAAGGGACGCCATAACCACCGTGGAAGGGAAGGGAGCACAAACTCCGGATGAGGCGATCTGTCTGAAGAACATCCATCAGGAAAAGCTGGGAGAGGATCTTTTGATTACCGGCTACCTGAAATAACCTTTTCGATCTCCGCCAGGGTCTCCTCGACCTTAAAGGGTTTTTCAATCACCCCGTCCGCTTTGTATTCCTTGCCCACATAATTGGCGGCATCCTCATTGACGCCGGTGACCAGTATTACCGGGGTCTGGGGGTGGTTTGATTTGACTTCTTTCAGGAACTCAAACCCGTCGATCTTGGGCATATTGACGTCGGCCAGGACCAGATCAAAGGATTCCGGATCCTGATTAAAGAGTTTGAGCCCTTCTTCGCCGTTGCCAGCAGTTGACACTTGATAGCCCTTATCTTTGAGCATCTGGGAAATGAAGCTGCGCATGCTGGCCTGGTCGTCGATAACTAAAATATGCGCCATACAACGGTATTCTATTGCGGTTAAATCCAGAAGTCAAATTAAAAATAGAGGTCTCGTTCGCCGCTCTCTATGCGCTTGAGGCGGGAAACAACTTCTTTTTTCAGTTTTTCAGAATCTATTTTCATAAGTGCCTTTTGAATTGAGGCGTTGCCCGCTTTTTTGGTTTCTGCCGGGGCGTAATCTTCCAGGTACTCTTTGAGGGTCAGGATGGCGTTGGGCATGCAGTAGTTATGGATGAAGCCCGGGATCGCAAGTTCCATAAAATGCTCTCCAGTCCTCCCCAGGCGATAGCAGGCGGTGCAGAAGGAAGGGGTGTAGCCGTTCCTGACCAGCTCTTGCATAACCTCATCCAGAGAACGGGTATCGCCGAGTTTAAACTGCTGGCGGTCGCTTTCCTGTTCATCCTTGTGTTCCGTGTAACCCTTGAGCTCGATCCTGGACCCCGCGTCGATCTGGGAGCAACCCAGCTCAATGACCTCCCTTCTGAGCTCGGGGGCTTCCCGGGCGGTGAGGATCATACCGGTGTAGGGGACAGAGAGGCGGATGACCGCCACCAGCTTTTTGAAGTCCTCATCGCTCACCAGATATTTATCCGGAATCTTCACGCCCTGGGCGGGCTGCAACCTGGGAAAAGAGATGGTATGGGGGCCGACGTTAAACTCCTTTTCAAGATGAATGGCATGCGAAAGCAATCCTAGTACTTCATATTTCCAATCATAAAGCCCGAAGAGGGCTCCGATGCCCACGTCGTCCACTCCCGCCTGCTGGGCGCGGTCCAGCCCGTAAAGCCTCCACAGAAAATCGGCCTTCTTTCCCCGCGGATGATATTTCTTGTAGGTTGCTTGGTGATAGGTCTCCTGAAAGATCTGATAGGTTCCGATCCCGACCCGCTTCAGTTTTTTGTAATCTTCAATTTCCATCGGGGCAGCATTGATATTGACCCGGCGGATCTCTCCCTTGCCGTGCTTGATGGCGTAGGCGGTTTTTACTACTTGGGCGACAAAATCCGCGCTGTATCCTGGGTGTTCTCCAAAGACCAGAATCAGCCTCTTTTGGCCATGGGATTCCAGAGTCTTGATTTCCTGGACCAATTCTTCTTGGGTGAGAGTCTTGCGCTTAGCGTTTCGGTTGGATGTTCTGAAGGCGCAATACTGGCAATCGTTGGTGCAGTCATTTCCCACGTAGAGGGGGGCAAAAAGAACAATACGGTTGCCGTAAACGACTTCTTTTAATTTTTTTGCTCCCTGAAAGATCTCCTGAAGCAGGTCCTCGTCCTCAACCTTGAGCAGCATGGCGGTCTCTTTCAGCTCCAGCCGGTTCTTGGCTAGGGATTTCTGGATGATTTCCCTGACCCGGGATTTATTCGGCCGGGTTTTTTTTAAAAGCAGCTGTATCCGGTCTTCATCGATAAAAGATTTAAGCATGAGCTACTCCCAGATCCGTTGGCGCTCTCCCCAGCCCCATCAGGATCCTGAGGGTGGTATCGATCTGTTCTTGTAAACTTTCCTTCTCATGGGCGCGGTTAGGGTAGATTTCATAATCCTTTTTGAAGCGGTCAGGGGTAACGTTGAGCATGACCGAATTCGCCCCCGCCATGAGGCCGTCCTCGCGGGCTTTTTCGTGGAGAGTTTCAAAGCCGGTGGTGACCACGATCTTGCCTTCTTTAGCGTCTGCGATGCGCGCGACAGATAAAACCTTGAGCACTTCTTTTTCCAAAGGGGCTGGGCTTTTAGCCAGCGGGGTTTCGGGGTGGGGAAGGAAGGGGCCAAAAGTATACATTTCCGCATGTAGGCGCTTGGTTAATAAAATATCTTGCAAAATATCTTTGCGGGTCTGGCCGGGGAGTCCGACCAATCCCCCGGTCAATATTAAATAACCCATTTTGTAAGCTTCTTCTAAATGTTCGATCCTGGTTTCAAGCTTTCGTCCCGGGTGAAGTTTGGCATACAGTTCCGGATTGCTTGTTTCAAAGCGCAAAAGCAGGCCGCGAGCGCCGGCGGCGTAAAGTTTTTCCAAGCCCTCTATCCCGACTTCCCCATAACTTATGAAGATCAGGACCGGGGAACGTTCCTTGATCTCTTTTACGACCTCACACAGATTTTGGATGGAATAAGAGGGGTCTTCTCCGCTCTGCAGGACCAGAGCCTTGAATCCATACTTTTCAACCGCTTCGTGCGCGAGATCCATGATTTCTTTTTTATTCATACGATAGCGGTTCAATGATCTGTTGTGTGTCGATATCCCGCAATATTGGCAGGCCTGTGAGCAAAAATTGGAAAATTCTACGATCCCATGCACGCAGCAGGAATTGCCAAGATGTTTTTGTCTTAAAAAATTAGCCACCTTAAAGAGCAAGCCAAGCTCTTTATCGTTTTCTAAATTTAATAAATGGAGCAGATCCGAATCTTTGAGGGGCAGGTCTTCGGCCGCTTTATCCAGGATCAGCGCCAATTTTTTATCGACCCCTTTTTTGTCGATCGCCAGGCGGGAAAGGCGCAGGTCCAGGCGCTGCAGATCAAAAAAGGCATCTTTCCAGGCGGAGAGGATCTCCAGCGCTTCTTTTTCCGGAAGGCTTTTTATTACATAGCCGCCTTGGGCATAGACATAGTCGCCGGTCTTCAGGTTATAAAACTCGTTGATCGCGGTCTTCTTTTCCCCAAAATAATCGACGACAACTCTCTTATCTTCAAATTCTATGATCTTTCCTGGAATGGCGTAGCACATGTTTATTTGCGACCCGCGCAGCTGACCGAAGTGCTCTACGGCGGAGCAGAGATACGCTCAACCGCATATTATTCTACTCATTTGTTGGCGCAAAGTCAATGGCTTGACAGGGCGCCGGATCCGGGGTAGAATAATTGTGAAAGATTTCACAAATGAAACACATACCTGAGAAGACGATCAAGCGTCTTTCATTATATTACAGATACCTGCACTTTCTCTCCCAGCAGGGGACGGTGAATATTTCCTCGCGCAGCCTGGCGGAGCTTTTGGACGCCAAACCCTCCCAGATCCGCAAGGACCTTTCTTATTTTGGCGAGTTCGGCAAGACCGGCACCGGCTACAACGTGCCTGAGCTGAAGCGGCAGATCGCCAAGATCCTCGGTCTGGAGCAGGGGAGGAGGGGGGCAATCATTGGAATGGGTAACTTAGGAAGGGCGCTGGTGGCCTATAAAGGGTTTGAGGTATTGGGCTTCAACATGCATGTAATTTTTGACAATTCTCCTCATAAGATAGGGAAAAAATACAGTGGGCGAATATGCCAGGATGTGAAGAATCTTGCGCGGGTTGCCAGGCGCGAGAAGATCGAGATGGCTATTCTGACCGTGCCGGCGGAAGCAGCCCAAGAGGCGGCGGCGCTGGTGGCTTCGGCTGGGATCAAGGCAATCCTGAATTTTGCCCCCGTCCACCTCCATGTTCCAAAAGATATCCGGGTCAACAATGTTGATCTGGCGACGGAGCTCAAGAGCCTTTCCTTCTTTGTTTCCGGACAGATGCGCTCTAAAGGAAATGGTTGACAAGGGGGCGCAGTTGGTCTAAAATGGCAAGGTTGGCTTTGATTGTGATTTTTTTCACAAATAGATGGAGCATCAGCAGTGACAGAGCATTTTATCAGCACTGAGAACTTTAACCGTTTTATCGAGAATCTGCTGGGTAATTCCAGGATCGTGGCCCCGGTGGTGGAGTTTGACAAGCCTCATTTTTCACAGATAACCCCCGAGAACCGCGATAAGATCCAGCTCTACGGCTTTCGTGCGGTTGAAACCTTGAAACCCTACTTTTTCAGGTTGACGGAGAAAGTCTCCCAATATTTCGGGAAGGATGAATCCACCCATGGCCAGGAACTGATTGTTTTAGGAGCGAGGGGATGCGACCTAGAGGCGCTTGAAGTCTTGGACCGCGTTTTGAGCGAGGGGGATTTTCAGGATCCCTTTTATTTGGATAATCGGAAAAAGGTTGCCATTATCGGAGCGGATTGCACGGATTGCGGCGAGACTTGCTTTTGTACCTTGGTCAAGGGGCAGCCTTATCCGGTCAAGTTATTCGATCTAAATCTATCTCCGTTGAAGAACGGTTATGTGGTCGAAACAGGGACCGAAAAAGGCGAAGCCTTGATCAAAAGAGATCAAAAATTATTCAGCAAGGTCCCTCCTGCTATCCTGGATGAAAAACAAAGGAACCGTAAAAAAATTGCGGATCTATTGACCGAGAAAAACAAGGACTATAAATTTAAACTTGATCTTTCTGAGATCCATAAAAGAAATCTTGAGAATGCAGTTTGGAGAAAGCTCACTAAAGATTGCGTGGAATGCAGCGCCTGTAATTTTATCTGTCCGTCTTGTTCCTGTTTCTTGCTGCTGGACCAGGAAAAGAATAAGGAGAGCGAAAGATACAAGGTTTGGGATGCCTGTTTGAAAGCGGGGTATGCCAAGGTCGCGGGCGGAGCCAATCCGCGCGGCCAGCTTTACCAGCGGCTGCAGAACCGCTACCATTGCAAATTCGATTATTCCTTTGACCGGCTCGGCCGTTTTACCTGCGTGGGCTGCGGCCGCTGCATCGATGGCTGCGCGGGCAAGATCGATATGCGCAAAATTTTCGCGGAGTTGGAAAAACAGGTGCCGTTGACGGCAAAGTTGAAATAAGATGCACGAAAACCCTTATCGACCGGTACTAGCAAAGATAGAAAAGGTGATCACGGAGACGCCGACGATCAAGACCCTGGTGTTGCGGCCGGAGGAGGCGATGAGTTTCCTGTCTGGTCAGTTCATGCAGGTTGGTGTTCCGGGAATGGGAGAGTGTCCCTTTACCCCTTCTTCCGATCCCAAAAAGGCCGACAGAATTGAATTCACGATCATGAAGGCGGGATCGGTTACTGCGAGGCTGCACGAAATGAAGGAAGGCGAATCCCTGGGAATTCGCGGGCCCTACGGCAAACCCTACCCCATTAAGGATTACCATGGCAAGGAGGTCTATGTAGTGGGGGGCGGAGTTGGATTGGCGCCGCTGCGCGCCTTTCTCCTGGCGCTCCATCATGAGCTTGACCATTTGAAGAAAGTCGAGGTCCGCTTTGGCGCGCGTACTCCCAGCGATATCTCGTATAAAAAGCAGATCGAGGAATGGAAGAAGTGGAAGAATACCAGGATCGTGTTCACGGTGGACGCGGGCGAACCCGGCTGGAAGGGCAATGTTGGCCTGGTCACTACTATTCTCAAGGACGGCGATGTGGAGGTCAAGAACGCGGTGGCGGTGGTCTGCGGCCCACCCATCATGATGAAATTCGTGACCCGGCGGCTTTTGGACATGGGCTTTGCGGATAAGGATATCTATCTTTCCATGGAAAAGAACATGAGTTGCGGCATCGGCAAATGTTTTCACTGCAATCTGGGCAAATATTTTGTTTGCAAGGACGGACCGGTCTTCACCTGGGAACAAATAAAGGATATACCCGATCCATGGTAAATGAAAATCCGAAATCCGAAAATCGAAATCCGAAAATAAAGAAATCTATCTGTTTGTTCTGTTCGATGGGATGCGGAGTCGCTTTCCGGACCGCCGGCGAGCACGTGACGGCTATCGATTATGATAAAGAAAATCCGACCAATCACGGTTCGCTCTGCCCGCGCGGACACTATAATTTTGAGTTGCTTAACCATCCCGCCAGGCTGACAGAACCCCGGATTGGGCAAAAGAAAATCTCTTGGGGCGAGGCCCTCCCTTTTTTGAGCCGCAAATTGAAAGAGTCCTCCCCCGATTCGATTGGAATATTCGTCTCTTCCATTGCGAGCAATGAGGATGCTTATATGGCGGCCAAGCTGGCCCAGGCCCTGGGCACAAAAAACATTTCCGCCGCCGGCAATCGCGCCGACCAGGAGGCTTATCAAGGCAGTCGGGGGGAGGCTGAGGGGGCTAAGTTGGTAAAGATAGAAGAGATCGAGAAGGACGATGCCCTTTTGATTATCGGGGATATCCTGACGCAGGCTCCCTGCCTTTCCAAGAACGTAAACAAGGTCAAGTATGGGAAGAGAGGGAACCAGATCCTGGTGGTCGACCCCAACCAAACCCACACTACCTGGTTTGCCACCACTCATCTTAAAAATAATCCAGACACCGAGCCGCTTCTTCTGGCGGCGATGATAAAGGTTTTAGCAGAAAAACATAAGAAGGGCAAATTGGATATCGATCTGGAAAAGGCAGCCAAGGCCATCGGGGTTTCTCAGGAAGCGATCATTAAGGCGGCCCAGGATTTTGATGCCGCTCCTTCCGGAACGATCATCTTTGTGCCCAGAAAGGAAAATGAGGGCAATGAGCTGGTTGGCTATTTGATCAAGGTCCTGGCTGGCCTTTCTGCCGGCAAGAAATTCATCACCTTTTACGGTTTTGGGAATACCCTGGGAGTGAATATCATCTTGGATAGAATGATGGGGGGACACACTTCTTACGCTGAACTCTTGAAAAAAATTGAAAACGGAGAGATAAAATCTCTGCTCATGTTGGGGGAGGATATTGCCGCTTCCCAGCCGGAGCTTGAGAAAAAGGTCAGACAACTTGATCTTGTGGGAATGTCGAGCTGTTTTTCCACTCCATTGGTGGATGAAACGCTGCTGCTCCTTCCTTTGGCAAGCCATCTTGAATCTGCGGCTGGTTATGTCCTTGCCGATGGCAGAAATGAAAATGTTGAGCCGGTTGCCCCACAGGTCGGAGCAAGATCGAACGTTGAGATAATTGCCGGCCTTCTAGAAAATAAAATGGATGCGGGAAAAGTTACCCAGGAAACAAAGCAGATGGTTGAAAAGGGAGTCCCTCAGGAAAAGGTCGATCTGAAGCAGAAGTTGGCCGAGGCCCAGAGAATAAAAGCGAAAGAGAGCCTGCCCGAGCTTAACATAACCCACTTTGGCAACAACCGCCTGGCAAAAAGATTTTTCTGGTACAAGGTGAATAATAAAATTGGCTAAGCGAGTATATTTGAATTTAGATCTGTGTTGCGGCTGCCGGAGCTGCGCGGCGGCCTGCGCCTACGGCCATCACATTCAGTCTTTGCTGGGGCACTCGGATGTTAAAGCCAAGGAAGCCCAGCTCCCCCTGCATTGCCTGCAATGCGAACAGCCGGCCTGTGTTGAGGCATGTCCGAATGAGGCGATGCAGAAACAGGAAGACGGCACGGTCCAGCGCAGCCATTTCAGGTGCGTGGGATGCAATTCCTGCGCGGTGGCATGTCCGTTCGGCGTCATCCAGCCCGGCCAGGACAAGCATCTTGTTCCCAAGTGTGATCTGTGCATCGACCGGCTGGCTGAAGGGGAAGTTCCTCGCTGTGTGGCGGCTTGCACTTCCGGGGCGCTTTCCTTTGAAGAGGTGGATGAGCAGGTTGAGGATAAGAAAAAGAACCTGGCTTCGGTCAGGATCCTGTCTAATTTTATCGGAAGGAGGAGATAAGAATGGGTAAAGCGGAAGAGCACATGGACAAAGCATGTTCCTGCCTCAGAATGGGCAAATTCAGGGATGCCATAAATGAATACAAGGAGGCGCTTAAGGCCGATCCGGAGAACGCGGTGGCTCGCAAGAGTTTAGGAGGGCTTTATTACCGGCAGACCATGCTGGATGAGGCAATCTCTGAATACAGAAAAGCAATCGATTTTAACCCCAAATATTCGGATGCACATTATGAGCTGGGGATCGCGCTTTACCGTCGAGGGGAGCTGGAAGAGGCGATCAAGGCTTTTGATGAAGCGATCAAGATCAATCCCAATTTTCATATTGCCCGCTACTGGCTGGGTCTTTCCTATTATTATGAGGGAAGGCTGAAAGAGGCGATCGCCGCCTTCAAGGCGGTAATTTCCAAGGAGCCCAAGCTTGCCATTGCCTATTATCACCTCGGGATCGCTCTTGCCCGGGAGGGAAAACATAAGGAAGCGATTATTCAATTTGAGGATTTCTTGAAGAAAAGCCCCAAATCCGCCGCGGCGCGTTACCATCTTGGCATGAACTATTATCATATCGGAGATGTGGAGAATGCGGTCGCTCATTTCAGGAAGGCGATCGAGATCGATCCGTCGGATGAGAGATCAAAAAAGAATCTAGAGATGATCGAGGAGTTAAGAAGCAAGTTCTTTTAGAATATGGCATTTGAAACGATTAAGATAATATTTTTCATTCTGGTCATTCCGGGATTTTTATTCACGGCTCTAGTGGGATTGCTTTCGACCTGGGTTGACCGCAAGGTCACGGCGCGGGTGCAATGGAGGAAGGGGCCGCCGTGGTTCCAGCCCTTCGCGGACGTGCTCAAGCTTCTGGGCAAGGAAACCATAATCCCGGAAGGCGGATCAAAGGTCACTTTTCTTTTTGCCCCTCTCATCGGGTTGGCAGCGGTGACCCTGGTTTCGACCATCCTCTGGCTCTTCAACTTCGCTCCCAAAGGCAGCTTTGTGGGTGACCTGATCGTCGTGCTCTATCTTTTGACGGTTCCCTCCCTGGCGCTGATCATCGGTGGTTCTGCTTCGCGCAACCCGCTGGCGGCGTTGGGTTCCAGCCGGGAGATGAAACTTGTTTTGGCTTATGAGCTGCCTTTTATCCTGGCGGTGTTTACGGTGGTAGCAAGGGCCAAGTCCATAATTCTGGGCAATATCGTCGGTTATCAGATGGCGAATGGCATGGTGATCGCCAGTTTTTCCGGTGCGATCGCTTTTCTGGTCTCTCTCTTGGTCACTCAGGCCAAACTGGGATATCTTCCCTTCGATATGCCGGAAGCGGAGCAGGAGATCATGGGGGGGCCGCTGCTAGAATATTCCGGACCGCCATTAGGAGCCTTTAAGATTGCCAAGGCTATGCTCTTTTTCACCCTTCCCGTGTTTTTGATCACCCTCTATTTGGGCGGGATTGACCTTCACTCTTGGCTGGGTATTTTGTGGTTCGTTCTCAAGTATGTTATTATCCTGACTTTGATTATTTTGATCAAGAATACGAATCCCAGGATCCGTATCGATCAGGCGGTCCGTTTCTTCTGGGGTCCGGTTACGGTTTTGGCCGCGATCGGATTTATTCTGGCGGTGTTTGGCTGGTAACATGAAAAAACTGTTCAAATGGGGATTGACCAAATCATTGTGGGCTTTCCACCTGGGGGCTTCCGCCTGCAATAATTGTGATATCGAAATATTGGATGTGCTTACGCCCAAATTCGACGTGGAGCGCTTCGGGATCGTTCTGGTCGGGTCGCCCCGGCATGCGGATGTGCTTCTGGTCTCCGGATTTGTTAATCGCCATTCTATCGACAGGTTTAAGAGGGTCTATGAGCAGACCCCGAACCCGAAAGTGGTGATCGCGGTCGGTACCTGCGCCTGTTCCGGCAATATGTTCCGGGACAGTTATAATTTCGTGAAACCGGTAGATGAGATCGTCCCGGTGGATGTGTATGTGCCGGGGTGCCCGCCAAAACCGGAAGCGATCATCGCGGGCGTGGTCAAAGCGATTGAAAAAATAAAATGAGCATCGTTGAACAGATAAAGGGCAAGTTCAAGGACAAAGTCGATATCTTTGAGAAATCAAAGAAAAGGGTCTATGTGACCGCGGCAGATAAAGAGGTCGGAAAGGAACTGGTCCGTTATCTTTTTAAGGATCTGGAAGCGAGGATGTCGATCGCATCCGGCGTCGATACCCGGCCCGGGATCGAGATCCTTTATCATATGGCTTTCGATAAGCACAACTTAATAGTCACGGTCAAGGTTCTGGTCGAAAAGCCTGAGTTGAAGATGCTGTCCTTCACGGATTTTATGGAAGGGGCGAGTTGGATTGAGCGGGAGATGCACGAACTCCTGGGGGTGGATTTTGTCGGGCATCCGAATCTTGAAACCCTCCTTCTGCCTGACGACTGGGAGCCAGGGGTCTGTCCCTTGCGCAAGAAAACGTTTGAGTCCACCCAAGAAAACGCGGAGAGGGAATATCGCTGATGGCTAAACAAAACATCATACCTATCGGTCCTTTCCATCCCTTGTTGGAAGAGCCGGAGTTCTTCAAGTTCTACGTGGAGGGTGAAAAAGTGGTGGATGCGGACGTGCGCATCGGCTATAACCACCGCGGGATCGAAAAACTGGCCGAAAGCAAGACCTGGGAACAGGATATTTTCCTGGTGGAGCGCATCTGCGGCATCTGTTCCACCTCTCATCCCTTTGCCTTTGTGCAGGCAGCGGAAGATGTTTCAGGCATCGAGGCGCCGGAACGGGCCAAATATATCCGCACCATCATCGGCGAGCTGGAAAGGATCCACAGCCACCTGCTCTGGGTCGGCCTGGCTGGCCATTTCATCGGTTACAATACAGTCTTCATGTGGGCCTGGAAATACCGGGAGCCGGTGCTGGACATGTTCGAGATCATTTCGGGGAACCGCAATCATTACGCGATGTTCAAGGTGGGGGGAGTAAGAAGGGATATAACCAAAGACAAGGTGCCGGGGCTGCTTAAAGCCATCGACGATGTCGAAAAATTCTGCGCCATGCTGGTCAAAGCTGTCACACAGGATCCGGTGATCCAGGCCCGGACCAAAGGGATCGGGATCCTCAAGAAACAGGACGCGATCGACCTCTGCGTGGTGGGTCCGACTGCTCGACCTTCCGGTGTGGCGATCGACGTGCGCAAAGACCATCCTTATGCGGCTTACGACAAGGTTCCCTGGGAGATGATCGTGATGGAGGAGGGGGATGTCTTTGCCAAAGCCGCGGTGAGACTTTTAGAGACCATCGAATCCGTCAAGATCATTCGGGGATGTTTAAAGAGCATGCCGAAGGGTCCGATCGATGCGGAGATCCGTGAAGTCGGTGTGGGTGAGGGGATCGGGCATCATGAGGCCCCGCGCGGCGAAGTTTTTCATTATGTCAGATCTAACGGCTCTAATTATCCGGAGCGGCACAAGATCCGTGCGCCGTCTTTCATGAATGTCCCATCTTTCAAGAAAACGGTCATCGGGGAATCCGTGGCGGATGCAGCTTTGATCACCGCATCGGTGGATCCCTGTTACTGCTGCACGGAAAGAATGGCGGTGGTCGACCCAGAAACAGATAGGGTCGTTATTTCCAGCGAGGAGTTGATCCGGCTCAGCCAGGAAAAAACGGAAAAGCTCAAAGCCAGGAAAATATTTTAGATCATGGATACATTGCTTTATATTGTATTAATACCGATCATTGCCTCTTTGCCCTGCTTTATTTTTAAGCGGCTGGCAAAATGGGTGGCTTTGATAACGGCGGTTGCGGATCTGGTGCTGGCGGGGATGGTCTTCTTTGGCGGAGCACCGGCGAATCCTTTTTTGAATCTGCGTGCCTCTGTTCTGAGCGCAGGGGTCTTCCTGGCCGCCTCCTTCTTTACGGTTATGATCGTTCTCTTTTCCTTTAAGTTCATGGAAGGGAAGGAGCGTCTGGGCGAGTATTACGGCTATATCCTGATAACCTTGGGGGCGACCGCGGGCGCGGTCTTTGCCAATGATTACCTGATGCTGCTCCTTTTCTGGGGGATCCTAGGGTTCACATTATATATGCTGATCGGGATGGGTGGGCCTGAGGCAAGCAGCGCCGCCAAAAAGACCTTTATCATTGTGGGTGGGGCGGATGCCCTGATGATCTTTGGTATCGGGTTGCTCTGGATGATCACGGGCAGCCCTCAGATCGGGTTTGTCAAGCTTCCTCTGAACAATATCTTCCCGGTCCTGGCTTTCCTTTCGTTGGCGGCGGGGGCGTTCGCTAAGGCAGGCGCAATCCCTCTGCATAGCTGGATCCCGGATTCCGCCGAAGCCGCTCCCACTACGGTGATGGCGCTGCTGCCGGCGGCATTAGATAAGCTGCTGGGGATCTATCTTCTGACCCGCCTCTGTACGGATGTTTTCAGGCTGGTGCCTAATTCACCTATCTCCATTCTGCTGCTTATCATTGGTTCCGTGACCATTATTGCCGCGGTGATGGGAGCCCTGGTGCAACATGACCTAAAGAAGCTGCTTTCATTTCATGCGGTTTCTCAGGTGGGGTATATGATTTTGGGCATTGGTACGGGTATTCCCGTGGCGATTGCCGGAGGGCTCTTTCACATGTTGAACAATGCGGTTTATAAGTCATTGCTTTTTTTGACCGGTGGAGCAGTTGAAAAACAGACTGGAACTACCGAGTTAAAGCGGCTGGGCGGCCTGGCAAAATTTATGCCTTTGACCTTTTTCTCGGCGCTCATTGCTGCTCTTTCCATCTCTGGTGTTCCGCCGTTCAATGGGTTTGTTTCCAAATGGATGATCTATCAGGGTGTGATCGAACTAGGTAAGACCAGTCCTTATTGGATCATCTGGCTGATTGCGGCCATGTTCGGCAGCGCTTTGACCCTGGCCAGTTTCATGAAGATCATCCATGCCGCTTTCCTGGGCCAATGGGCTGATCTGACCTCGCGCGCCAAGGAAGTTCCCTGGACAATGTGGCTTCCCATGGTCACGCTGGCGCTGCTCTGCGTGATCTTTGGTGTCTTTGCCTACGCCCTGCCGCTGGCTTACTTCATCCTGCCCGCGGTCAAGGGGGTCAGGTATTTTGGCTTTTTCAGCCCGACCCTGGCGACCCTGCTCATCATCGCGGGGTTGCTGGCGGGAGTTGTGATCTATCTGATCGGCAGGGTGAGGGTTACCGCGATTTCCAAACCGGCGTACATTGGCGGAGAGATATTGGATGAAAAAACGATCAAGGTCTCCGGGGTAGATTTTTATAATACCATTAAGGAATGGGGTCCTCTGCGCATCTTGTATCGGATATCAGAAAGAAGGGCGTTTGATGTTTATGAGATCGGTTCCAAGATCACATTTGGCCTTTCCGGGGCGCTTAAGTGGCTGCATAACGGGATCTTGCATACCTATCTGGCGTGGATGTTCTTGGGGGTCGTCATTTTATTGTTCGTTTTAATGAGATAACATGATAGAGCTGTATTTATTATTGGCATTTATGATCATCGGCGCGATCGTGGCGGTCGAGATCCGCAGCCTGCTTTCCTCGGTGGTGGCGGTGGGGGTAGTGGGCTTTATTCTTTGCGTGGTCTTCTTTATCCTGCGCGCTCCGGATGTCGCGATCACTCAGTTGATCGTGGAGGTCATCGCGCTCGTCATTTTGATCCGCGCCACCGGCGTAAAAAAAGATGTGAGCGCGATCGTGGGGGGGCGCAGGGAGTATTTTGTGATCGGGGTGACGGTCCTTTTTGTTGTCGGTTTTGGTGTCTTTTCGTACTGGGCGCTGAGCGCTCTGCCCGAGTTTGGCAGCCCGCTCATGAGCGTATCCAAGGATTACCTGGCTCCCCTTGCAAAATCAGGGGCGGTCAACCGGGTGGCATCGGTTCTGCTTGATTTCAGGGCGTATGATACTTTAGGCGAAGCAACCGTTCTCTTTACCGCGGTGGTGGGAGCCATTGCCATCCTGCGCCGGAAGGGAAGGAAAACGGCTGAGGAGGAGGACAAAGAGGAATGAAAGAGGGGATGACGATAATAGTCAAGACTATCACCAGATTCGTGGGGGCTATGATCATGCTCTTCGGAGCATATATCGTGCTCCACGGACATCTTACTCCCGGCGGTGGGTTTGCCGGTGGGGTGATCTTGGCATCCGGCTTCATCCTGCTCACTCTGGCGTTCGGCAAGAACGTTTCCTCAAAGATCTTATCCCAGCGGGCGGCGAGTGGGTTCGAGAGCCTGGGGGGCCTGATCTTCCTGGGAACGGCGTTGCTGGGCTATGCCGGAGGATTTTTCTTTTTGAATCTTTTGCCCAAAGGGGTTTCGGGTAAGATCCTGAGCGCGGGGATCATCCCTGTCTGCAACATTGGGATCGGGATCAAGGTCGGCGCCGCGCTCTTTGCGGTCTTTACGGCCCTGGTGATCTTAAGGATAAAGCCGGGGAAGGAAGAGTAATATGGTTTATTTTCTGAGCTTTATATTGCTGCTGATCGGGCTCTACTGCATTGTGGTCAAAAAGAACCTGTTAAAGATTATTGTGGGGTTGGTGATTGTGGAATATGCAGTTAATCTTTTCCTGGTGGTGATCGGGTACCGGAGCGGAGGGCATGCTCCGATCATCAATCTTTCTGCACCGGAGTGGCTTTATGTGGATCCGCTTCCCCAGGCGCTAGTGCTCACCTCGATTGTGATCGGGTTGGCGGTCCTGACCATGGTGGTGGCGATTGCCATCCGGATCTATGAACGCTATGGAACGTTTGATATTACTGAGATCCGGAGATTGAAAGGATAGAATAATGCAGTATTTGCCATTATTTATGGCGGTGCCGTTGTTGGTCGCGTTTGCGATACCCCTGTTCTCGCGACTGAACCGGTGGCTGGCGGATATTCTGGGGAATCTAACTACCCTCTATCTGCTGGCGGCCGCGATCGGCCTTTATTTCATAAGGCCGTTCAATAATATGATCGTATATAGAATGGGAGGGTGGGGGCCGCCCTTTGGCATCAATCTGGTCCTGGACGGCTTGAGTCATTTTCTGCTTTTGACCGTATGCCTGATCGCATTTATGGCTACTCTGTATTCCATTGCTTACATGAGGCAGTATACCGCCAAGGGGAAATATTACTCCCTCTTTTTATTGATGCTGGCGGGGATGAACGGGGTGGTGCTCACCGGAGACCTGTTTAATCTTTATGTCTTCCTGGAGATCGCGGCGGTGGCTTCTTATGCGCTGGTGGCCTTTGGGACCGAGGCGGAAGAACTTGAGGCCTCCTTTAAGTATCTGGTGATGGGGGCGGTGGCTTCCGCCTTCATTCTGGTAGGGATCGGGATCATCTATAGTTTGACGGGGACCCTGAACATGGCAGATGCGGCCAGGCTTCTTTCCGGCGGGTCGGGGACCATCAAGATGTTTGTGGCGGCTTTGTTTATCATGGGATTTGGATTGAAAGCGGCCCTGGTTCCATTCCACGCCTGGCTGCCGGACGCGCATCCCTCGGCCCCGGCTCCGATCTCCGCCATGCTTTCCGGTGTCTTGATCAAAGCCCTCGGTGTATACGCCCTGATCAGAGTGTTTTTCAACGTGATTGGGCTCACTCCCCAGCTTTCTTATATTTTTATGGTGCTGGGAGCAGCTTCCATGCTGGTCGGCGTTCTGCTCGCGATCGGGCAATGGGACTTCAAGCGTCTGCTGGCCTATCACAGTATTTCTCAGATTGGCTACGTCATTCTGGGGATCGGCCTGGCGACTCCCCTGGGGGTCATGGGCGGAATTTTTCATCTTTTCAATCACGCCCTTTTCAAGTCGCTGCTGTTCTTGAACGCCGGTGCGGTCGAGTACACCATCGGCACGCGGCAGCTTCAGGAGATGGGCGGTCTTTCCAGGAAGATGCCGGTCACCTCTGCCACTTCGCTTGTCGCTTCCATGTCGATCGCCGGAATTCCTCCTTTTAACGGATTTTGGAGCAAATTGTTCATCATCATTGCCTGCATTCAGGCAGGGAGACCCTGGTTCGCTCTGGCGGCGGTGATCGGAAGTTTGCTGACCTTGGCCTCGTTTCTGAAGGTCCAGAAATATGCGTTTTTCGAGAGGCTTAAGCCCAAATTTGAAAATATCAAAGAAGCGCCCCTGGTCATGGGGGTGTCCATGGTGCTTTTGGCGTTGCTTTGTCTGGGAGCGGGCTTGGCTTTTCCATATGTCTTGAGATTTTTGGTTAACCCGGCGGTGATCGCGGTCGCTAACGGCCTGGGTTACAGCAGGATGATCCTGGGAGGATTTTAGTCTTGAGAAAGCTGTTGCTGTTTATTATTTCCTTTGCTATCTGGGCCATGTTCACCTGGGTGCCGGACAATCAGGAGATGCTGGTCGGGGCGGTTGTTTCTGCGGGAGTTGCCCTGGTTTTTGGGAATATCTTCTCTATTCATCCGGAAAAGATATTCCATCCCAGAAGATGGATTGCATTCATCAAATACGTGCCGCTCTTCCTCTATTATGTGATCCTGGCCAACCTGGATGTGGCTTACCGGGTCATTCATCCCCGCCTGCCGATCAATCCGGGGATTGTCAAGATAAAGACATCGCTTAAGAGCGAGATCGCCCAGGCCATGCTCGCCAATTCAATAACCCTTACGCCGGGGACTTTAAGCGTGGATATCAAGGACGGCGATATGTACATCCACTGGATAGACGTGAAATCTCAGGATGTTGAAGAGGCGAGCAGGATCATCGCCCATAAGTTTGAAGGGTATCTAAAGGAGATCTTTGAATGATATCAGGAATACCGGCCTACTTCAGTTTGGCGCTTATTCTCTGCTGTTTCATGTGTTTATACCGGATACTGCGGGGGCCCACCTCTGCGGACCGGATCGTGGCATTGGACATACTGGGGATTTTGGTCATTGGTTTTTGTGCTTTTGCTTCAGTCTTTGCCCCCCGCCGGTTCTTGATGGATATCGCTCTTTCCTGGGCGATCCTGGGATTTGTGGGTACTCTGGCCCTGGCCAAGTATTTGGAGGGGAAGCAATTCGATGAATGAGATAATCGGCTTGATCTTTATGGTGGTCGGCCTGGCTTTCAATTTATTTGGAAGCTTTGGGCTGGTTCGTCTTCCGGATGTCTATAATCGACTGCAGGCGGCCACCAAGTGCGTGACCTTGGGGACATGTTCCATCCTGTTCGGAGCGCTTTTCTATGCCGGATTTAACGATGTGGGGCTTAAAGCCCTGCTCTGCATATTTTTTATCGTTCTGACCTCGCCGACGGCGGCCCATGCCATTGCCCGCGGAGCGCATATTTACGGCGTTAAACTTTGGGATAAGAGCGTTTGCGACAAGTACGAGGAAGAAAAGTGAAACTACCGGGGATCTTTCAATTTAGGATCTTAAAGGAAGCGATCACGGCGGCCTTATTTGGCCCTTTCACCAGCAAATTTCCATTTGAACCATCTGTTCCTCCGGAAGGATATCGCGGCAAGCCCGAATATTTTAAGGATGATTGCGTGGGATGCGGAGCCTGTGTTGAGGTTTGCCCGGCGCGCTGCATTGATATTGTGGATGACAAGGAAAAGAAGGTCAGGAAACTGATCCATCATCAGGATGCTTGCATTTATTGTGGGCAGTGTGAAAGAGCCTGCATTACCGAGAAGGGCATCAAATTGACTCTGGAGTACAATCTTGCGACTTACGACCGAAAACAGTCTTATTCAACGGTTGAAAAGGAACTGGTCATCTGCGAGAATTGCGGTGAGATCGTCGGCTGCCTGGATCACTTGAAATATCTGGCCAAGAAGGTCGGGCATCTCCTCTATACCAATCCCACTTTGCTTTTGGCCCGCCATGATGAGCTCAAGCTCCTGGAAAAGGAAATGGCAGCTGAAAGCCCCCATCCCCGCGCTGGTCACATTAAGATGCTTTGCCCCAATTGCCGGCGTGAGGTAATCCTTGCCGAGCAGTGGTAAGGTTAGTAGTCAAACTCATAAATAGATAGCTCGGAAGGGCTGTCCGTTTCTTCATTTGAAGTTGGAACAGCAAATTGGCGGTTGCCTAAATCTACGGGAGCAAACGGCCGGGTCACATTGGTTTTAATTCTGGCAATTTCTTTCCCAACCCCATCCTTAAAAACATAAACAAACCCATCCCGGGAGGTGGCGGCCATCCAGATGGTGTCTTTAAGGGCCGTCGGGGTTGAAAATCCTCCTCTTCCACCGAAACCAAGAGGGAAGGGTGCTTTTCTTTCTTTCTCCGAATAAAGACGAACAGCGCTGATCGCTCCTTGGCTCGGATTGGTCGCATAAATATTGGATTCAATTTCAGCGGGCGGAAGACATTTATTGGGCTGGAGCCAGATCGGGCCGGAAACATGATTTAGAGGCCCTACTTGCCAGGCCACTTTTCCGGTAAGAATGTCTACGGCATAAACGCGGGCATCTTCGGTGGAGATAAAAACCTTCCCTTTATAATCACTGTATTCCGGGTAATAAGAATCTCCCAGGAAGGCATCCACAAATCTGAGGCCTTTATCATTTCCAAAGGGTTCTTTCCAAAGTTTGTTTTTTGACTTATCATAAGCATAAAAAAGGTGCTCTTTATATTTTTGTGCTTGGAAGAAAAGATGTTTTTCATCGGTTAAAAATATGTTTGGAGTACGGATGCTTCGTCTCAATATCGTATAAGCCTCTTCTAATTCCCCTTCTCTCCATTTGCCGATCCAGCCGGATTCATCAATTACAAACACCCCTCTATCTACGGGGTCAAATTGGAATCTAAGGTTTTTGCCAGGATTGATCCCCTTGGCGTTTACCACCCTCCCATTCCAGTCAACCAGTCTCACAAAAGAGTTGTAGAGGTTGTTATAATGGGAATAGATCAAGATTCCCCCTCTTATCTCCAAGAGAGCTTTGACATGTTCAGCAGGGCGTTTATGCTCGATGCTCCAGCGCTCCCTTCCTTCGGGAGTAAAACTTAAAAGCAGGGTTTCGGCATCATTAACTCCCACCAATAGCTGTCTATTAAGATAATGCGGCTGAAGATTTAAAGTTCCGGGGAGAGTGAGAATTGTCTTCCGGCGAAATCCCGGCGGAAGACCTCCGGATCTACCTGTCTTGGCAGTAACATTTTTGTTATTGACCCATCCCGGCTTCCAATTTGCAATGCCAACCATAATATTCCCCTAATTTAGAGCAATAATTCAACCATTTTCTTGTGTGAAGGAAGATCCCGGCAGCGCTTGTGCAGGAATTTCCTGGCCCAATCGGATGCCTCGGACCCGATTTCGTTCTCTTTTTCAAATCCCAACACCTGAAAATAATTTTTGATGGCTTCTTCTCTTTTCTTCTGGAGATCATAAAACATCCCCAGGAGAAGATAAGCGAAGGCCGAGCCCCTTCTGAATTTGGGCTCAACCCTGTGGTCGTCTTCGATCTCTATAACGTGTTTCAGATCAGCTGCTAAATCCTTCGATCCATGACCGGCCTGATCAAAGATCTCGAGCTTCATCGCTCCCAGCAAAAGCGAGGCTTCAATATGTTCCGGATCGGTTTCCAGAACTTTGCTGAAATGTTCCGCAGCGGATAAAAAGGATTCCTCTTTATAGCGCTGTTTGCCCTTATGCAGCTCTACGGTCAGATCGCGGCCCAGCTTAAATCTTGCATAATTCGGGGATTGTGCGTATTTTCTGACCTCGAGGGCTTCTTTGCCTCTGGTCCATCTCCAAAGGTTTTCCGGCCTAAAGCCATAGAAGTCTGCATGGGCGGAATAAGGGCCGGATCCCAGCCAGAATAGATTATTCTTGTAATCCATGACCGCGCTGACATAGGTCTGGCTCAGATAGGCTTCACTGTTTTTGTAGGGAGGAGAAATATTATCACCCCAGGGCTGGCTCATATTGCGCGCAAGATCGAAATGGTCGGAGAGGATGTGTATCGCCAGTTCATGCGGCTCCTCGGAAGAGGGTGAAGTCAAGGCCTCTTCTAACAGCCTTTTTATGCGACGATATCTTATCCAGGAATTTAAATTTAGGGCGTGCAGCAATTCAGCTTTACTTTCAAATCTTTTGGATCTTTTGGTCTGGTAGTTGTTGGTGGCTACCACATTCTTTTCGCTTTTTCTTATTTCTCGAATAACCGTCATCTTGCCCGGGACTACTTCGGCCATGGCGGCATCCGTTCCATCCGAGATGAGAAATTTCTTGGCGCAGGTCTCTTTGGATCTTTTTAGAAGACCCACGATCTCATCATAGCTGGCTTGATTGGCCATTTCCCGCAAAAGAGTCACGGTGGGTTTCCCGAATATTTTCCTTGGGCCGGTGACATTATTGATACCAAAGAACAGAGGCTTACCGTTCCTATCTTTTATGATTGCTGTGGTGGGGGCGAGATTGAAGAAGACCGGCCCGGCTGAAATAAAGGGACGCTGTCCTTCGATCTCAAACAGAATGATGCGGGAGCGGTCCAGGGTTCCGGAGGGATCGTAGATCATGTCAAAGTTCCGCCCCACCAGGAGATTTCCGTCTTTATCCTTGGTGGCAAAGGAGGAACAGCCAAAGCCGGCCAGGGCGAAATTGACCATGAAGTCATAAAGACCGGAGAGCCGGATCATTTTTGCCAGGCGAAAGCGGCCCAGGTCTTCAGCTCCTTTGGCGATGCCCTTGATCTCCTGCTTAAGGGGCTTGGGGATCCGACGTGGGATTATCCACTGGATGAATGAATAGACAAGAACGATGAAATAAACGATTTTGGAGAGAAACCCTCCCGCCTGCTCGGCGAACATTTTCTTGAGGGACCGGTTAAAATCAAGCAGATCCCGTGAGAAGGCCTTGCCGTATTGCCGGCCCACTTGATAGGGGGCGCCTTTGAAGTGGATCGCCCCTAAATTATCAGAGATCTTGTGAAATCTGCCGACCCCTGGATATCTGCTTAAATTGACTTTCATTCTGAATATTTTTCGGCTGAAAAACCCGAAAATTTCAAATATTTATGCTAAAATATATATAGTTATGCTTCCCAAACTTAATGGAAAAATACTGATACTGGGTGTTGGTAATTCTATGAAGCAGGACGATGGAGCGGGACCAGCGTTGATATCTGAATTAAAAATTAAAAGCGAAAAATTAAAAATGAAGGTAGAATTATTAGACGCTGGAACTGCACCTGAAAATTATGCCGGGAAAATCAAGCAGATAAGACCGGACACGCTGTTGATTGTGGATGCGGTTGACTTTGGGGAGGCGCCCGGCAGGGTCAAGGTCGTCCGAGCGGAAGAGATTGGGATCCAGAGCCTATCGACCCACAATATATCGATGAAAACCTTTGTCGGGTTTTTAAAAGGAGACCTGCCGGCTCTGGGGGTGTGGGTGATCGGCATCCAACCCAAAGAGGTAGGCTATGGCGAGGAATTGAGCCCCGAAGTAAAAAAGGCGGTGGATGAATTATGCATGAGCTTGGTCTAGCACAGGATATATTGGAGAAGGTAAAGGAGGAGGCCAGGACTAAGGGGCTTTCTAAGGTCTCTTACGGCAGGGTAAAGATCGGCGAGGCCCTTGTCCATGATCTGCCTGAGCTCAAAGAGATCTTTTCAACCATTTCTACGGGTTCCCTGGCCGAAGGTATGCAGCTGGAAATCGAGATCTCGCCGCTTAAAGCCTTGTGCGCCGGCTGCAAAAAGGAATTTAACTCGAAGATCCTCAGGCTTGATTGCCCCCATTGCGGGTCAACCAGTATTGAGATCTCCTCCGGTAAGGAACTTCTGATCCAAGACTTGAAGTAAGGTCAATTATTAGGTAGAATCTCGGAGAAAGGAATGGCTGTGAACCAGAAGAAGCTGACCAAAAATATGACGATCGCCGAGGCTTTGAAATTAAAGCCCGGCATTGCGCCGGTCTTGATGTCCAAGGGCATGCATTGTCTTGGATGCGTCATTGCCCAGGGAGAAACCATCGAACAGGCGGCCGAGGTGCACGGCCTGGATGCTGATCAGCTTATTAAAGAATTAAACGAGGCTTAACCTTGAGCATAGAATTCAAATGTCCGATATGTGAAGCAGATATCCAAATTCCGGATAATACCAAGCCCGGAGAGAGGATCACCTGTTCGAGTTGCTATGCCCAGCTCGGGCTGTATAAGTTTCATGGCAAATGGACCATCGGCTGCGCCTTCTGCAAAGAGCCAGTTTTTGATCCGGCGGCCTGCGAGGAATGCGAACGGCGGCATGAGAGAAGAAAAAAATTGATCGAGGAAGGAAGATTGTAAAAAAAGGAGCAAAGGAAATGGCACAGGTAAGGATTTATTCCACACCTACTTGTCCCTACTGCAAGATGGCCAAGGAGTTCTTAAAGGAGAACAACGTTCAATTTGAAGATCTGGATGTTTCCTCGAACCAGTCCGCTGCTCAGGAAATGATCTCCAAATCCGGCCAGATGGGAGTGCCGGTTTTGGATATCAAGGGCCAGGTCGTGGTGGGTTTCGATAAGGCCCGGATCAAGCAATTATTGGGATTGTGAACCGCTAGGCAGGAGGGGAAGGATATGCAAGTTTCGGTTGACCAGGCTTTGTGTACCGGCTGCGGGCTTTGCATCGATCTTTGTTCAGAAGTCTTTGCGTGGGGGTCGGATGGGAAGGCTGTGGTGATAAAAGGCGAGAGCGAGAGCTGCAACATTGAGGATGTTGCGGATCAATGCCCGGTAGAAGCCATTAATGTCTAGATTCTCGAAAAATGCCCTGACTGTCCTCAAGAGGCGTTATCTTCTCCGAGATAATAAAGGCAGGATTGTTGAAACCCCGGATCATCTTCTGCGCCGCGTGGCAAAATCCGTTGCCAGGAATAAAAGAGAGGCGTTGGAATTCCATGAGGTCATGTCCCATCTTTTATTCCTTCCTAATTCTCCCACCCTGATGAATGCCGGCACGGATATCGGTCAGCTCAGCGCCTGCTTTGTGATCCCAGTCTCCGATTCTTTGGAGGGAATATTCGAGGCGGTCAAGGACATGGCCCTGATCCAGCAGAGCGGGGGGGGGACAGGGTTTTCCTTTTCCCGGCTCCGCCCGGAGGGAGATGTGGTGAGAACCACCCATGGGGTTGCTTCGGGCCCGGTTTCCTTTATGCATGTCTTTGATGAGACCACCGAGGTTATCAAGCAGGGAGGGAAGCGGCGCGGGGCGAACATGGGTATACTTTCGGTCAACCACCCTGATATCCTTGAATTCATTTCCATTAAAAGAAACGGGGAGCTTCTGCGCAACTTTAATATTTCGGTGGCGGTCACCGATAGGTTCATGGAGGCGGCCAGATTGAATAAAAGGATCGAACTGGTCAATCCCCGCACCCGCAAAAAGGTCAGAACTGTTTCCGCACGGAAGATCTTTGATGCCATGGTTGATTCCGCCTGGCGGACGGGCGATCCGGGCATAGTTTTTATAGATGAGATCAATCGGCGGCACCCCTTGCGTTCTTTGGCAAGGATCGAGGCCACTAATCCCTGCGGCGAGCAGCCTCTTCTTCCCTATGAAAGCTGCAATTTGGGATCGATCAATTTGTTCAGGATGGTGAAAAGCGGATTGATCGACTGGGAAAAACTGGGGAGAACCGTTAAGGTTGCGGTCCGCTTTTTAGATAATGTGATCGATGTCAACAAATACCCTTTGCCGCAGATCGAGCGAAATACGAAGGCAAATCGAAAGATCGGTCTGGGAGTCATGGGGTTTGCGGAAATGCTGATCGAGCTGGGAATGCGCTATGATTCTGAGGAAGCGCTGCGATTAGCCGGTAAAATCATGTGCTTCATTCAGGCAGAGGCTCGTCGAATGTCGGTGAAGCTTGGGAAAAAGCGGGGGTCTTTCCCCAATTTCAAGAAAAGCAGCTGGCGCAAGATATATCCCGCCCTGCGGAATGCCACCCTCATCACCATTGCTCCGACCGGATCGATCAGCCTGATTGCCGACTGCACTTCCGGGATCGAGCCCATTTTTTCGCGGGCCTTTACCCGGGAGGTTCTGGGGGGAGTAAAGCTGGCGCAAAAATACAAGTCATCCCGGATGGCGGTCACCGCATTTGAGATAAAGCCCGAATGGCACGTGCGGATGCAGGCCGCCTTTCAAAGATACACGGATAATGCGGTTTCCAAGACCGTAAATCTTCCGGCGGGGGCGGGTCGGGCGGAGGTTAAAAAGGTGTTCCTCTTGGCACACCAGTTGAAATGCAAGGGGATAACGGTTTACCGCTACGGCAGCAAGGTTAAGCAGGTTCTTTATACCGAAGACAGCGGGGAGGCGTGCTGCGAGATATGATCTATTTATTCACGGGTGAAGGGGGGGGAAAGACCATCGCGGCCTTGGGGTTGGCCCTCCGCTCCATCGGGCACAAACGCCGGGTGGTGGTTGTACAGTTCATGAAAGGGAGAAAGGATGTGGGGGAATATAAGGTTGCCAAAAGGCTTTCTCCTTATCTTAAGGTTTATCAGTTCGGACATAAAGGATTTGTGGATCCCAGGCATCCCTCTGAAAATGACAGAGAATTGGCCCGCAAGGGTTTTGATTTCGTTAAAAAAATTGTCAAAAAGAGACCAAATCTTTTGATCCTGGACGAGATCAATCTGGCCATCTCTTTCGGCCTCTTGGATTTAAAGGAAGTAATAAGATTCTTAAAAAAGATCCCAAGGAGAATGGACGTGGTCCTGACCGGGCGTCGCGCCTCCGCCCAGCTCTACAAATTGGCGGATGGAGTTTCCGTGGTCAAAAAGGTAAAGCATGTCTTTGATAAGGGGATTCCGGCCAGAAAGGGCATTGAATACTAGTGAAACTTTCTCAAAAGCTGGCTTATAGCTTCGGGGCTGTAGCTACGGCCCTTTCCTACCAGGCCTTTAACACCTATATTATTTTCTTCTATGTGGATGTGGTAAAACTTCCGGCTTATCTGGCGGCGATGGGGATGATCATCTTCGGAATCTGGAACGCGATCAATGACCCGCTGGCGGGTTTCATCTCAGATCACACCCGGACAAGATGGGGCAGACGGATCCCCTATATCGCGCTGGGGGCGATCCCCTTTGGGATCATTTATTTCCTTCTCTGGGTGCCTCCCTTTTCGGATTACAGTCAAGTGGGACAGCTTTTCCTTTATTTTGTGTTCTTCATCTGTCTCTTTGACGGTTTTTACACCGTAACCGTTTTGAACTGGGCCTCTCTCTATCCGGAAATGTTCCCTGGTCTGGCCGAGCGCTCCCAGGTCAACGCCTTCCGGCAGACTTTTGGGATGTTCGGCCTCTTGATGGGGATCGCGCTTCCCCCCTTGATCTATGGAAGCATTGGCTGGGGGTGGATGGGGGTGATCTTCGGATCGATCATTTCCGCGTCACTTTTGATCGCCCTTACCGGCAGCCGTGAGCATTTTCGGTTCAGCCATGAAAAACAGCTTTCGATCTGGCCCTCATTTAAGGCGACGCTCAAAAACCGGTCCTTTCTAACTTTTGTTTTTTCTAATTTGTTCGTGCAGTATACCTTTACCATTATCCTGGCTACCATACCTTTTTTCGCAAAGTATGTCCTGGATGTCGGGACCCAGCAGACCGCGGCCATCCTGGCGGCGGCTTTTCTGACCGCGATCCCCATGCTTTATCTCTGGGGAAGATTAACGGTCAAATTCGGGGCAAAGAGATGTTTCATGGCCGCCATGCTGTCGCTGATTATTTTCCTGATCCCCTTTCTATTTGTCAGGACCTTCTGGGCTGCATTCCTTGCCTCATCCTCTATCGGCATCGGACTGGCGGGGTTCATTCTCATTGTGGACATACTTCTTTCGGATATTATCGATGAAGATGAAACCAGAACCGGAACGCGCCGGGAGGGGATGTATTTCGGGGTCAATGCCTTTATCACCCGATTCGCGATCGGGCTGGAGGCCCTGAGCATGGGAATAATTTTTGTGGCCACGCGCTACAATCCCTATGTTTTTACCCAGACCGGGGAATTTATGGTCGGCCTCCGCGTCCTGGTCGCTGGTTTGCCGATCATGGCTCTGTTTTTGGCCCTGGCCATAATCAGCTTTTATCCTCTTTCCGGCAACAACCTGGAGGGATTAAGGGAAAAACTGGCAGAGATCCACGCTCAGAAGGGGATAGGCTAGCTGGCGGAGGATTTTCCTCCCAGCAGCAGGAAAAGCAAGGCTGACCTCACCGCGACGCCATTTGTTACCTGGTCCAGGATCACGTTGTAGGGGCCGTCTGCGACCTCCGAGGTCATCTCCACGCCGCGGTTGATGGGGCCGGGATGCATGACGATCGCGTCCTTTTTGGCTTTTTTCATCCTTTCGGAATTCAATCCATAAAGCTTGGCGTATTCTTCGATGGAAGGGAAGAGGCCTCTTTCCTGCCGCTCTTTTTGGATCCTCAGCATGTAAATGAAGTCAGCGTCCTTTATTTCCTCATCCAGGCGTGAGGCAACTTTGACCTTCATCTTCTCAATATCCTTGGGCATCATGGTCGGCGGGCCGATGACAGTGACTTTCGCGCCCAGCTTTGTCAATCCCCAGATATTGGAGCGCGCCACCCGCGAATGGGCAATGTCGCCGACAATGATGACCTTTTTGCCTGCCAGCCTACCTTTTTTCTCCTGCATGGTAAAGATGTCAAGCAGCCCCTGGGTGGGATGTTCATTGAAGCCGTCCCCGGCGTTGATGATTGAGATCCGGCTGTTCTTGGCGGCGAGGTGCGGCGCTCCGGCCATGGCATGCCGGATAATGATGGAATCCACCCCCATGACCTCAAGATTTTTTATGGTATCAATGAGGTTCTCTCCCTTGACCACGCTGCTGCTCCCAATCGCGACATTGGTTATGTTGGCGGAAAGGATCTTGGCCGCCATATTGAAAGAGGTGCGGGTGCGCGTGCTCGGCTCATAAAAGAGGGTCACGATGTGCTTGCCCAGCAGGGTCGGCACCTTGGGGATGGGGCGCGCAGCAACCTCTTTCATGGAGCGGGCGGTCTTTAAAATCAGTTTGATTTCCTCCAGGGAGAGGTCTTTCAGGCCGAGAAGGTCTTTGCGCTTTAGGCTTTTTACCTTGTTCATGATAATTGCTTGTTGGGCCCAGATATTATATCATATATGGGTAGCTTATGAAAATAAGGCTCTATTATTTTATTGTTGCTTTTCTTCTGCTCTTGATCGCGGTTGAGTTCATCTATACCCGCTTGATTTTCTCCGCGGAAAGGACCGTTTACCTGATGGGAACGCCGGTAAGGATTAAGATCTACGGGGTCAATTCTCCCTTTCATACGCGCCTGGCCTTTGAGAGGATCTGGTGGATCGAAAGGGACTTCAACCGCTTCAGGAAAGACAGCCAGGTGAGCCTGCTCAACGAGCTGGCGGGAAAAGCGCCGCTGGAGGTTTCTTGCGATACTTTTGAGTGCCTGAAGCTCGCCAAGAAGATGGCGAGCTTGACCCGGGGCTCCTTCGATGTGACCGGCGGGCATGATCGTTCTTTGGTGCTGGATCACAAAACCAGAAAGGTCTTCCTGAAAAAGAAAGGGGCAGTGATCGATCTGGGAGGGATCGGCAAGGGATACGCGGCGGAAGTGGTGCGGAAACTTCTGATGGATAAGGGTGCGAAAAGTGGTATGATTGACATGCATTCCTCCATTGCCGTTTTTGGCCCCCGGACCTGGAGAGTGGGTATTCAGCATCCGCGTGAAAAAGAAAGGCAGCTAGGCATGGTTGTGCTTGATGGCAGCGATAGTTTGGCGACCTCCGGCGATTACGAACGCGGCCAGCATATTATCGACCCGCGCACGGGCCGGCCGGCTACAAAGGCGCAGAGCGTTACCGTGATCGGCAAGAACGCGGCGGTAACTGATGCGCTTTCCACGGCTTTGTTCGTTCTGGGGCCGGAGGCGGGAATAAGGTTGGTTGAGACCCTGCCCGAGATCGAAGCTTTGATCGTGGCCAGAAACGGACGGATCGTCAAATCCTCAGGCTTTGCACTTGAGAAAAAATGATAATTTTGGCTCTGAATTGCGGAAGCTCTTCCGTAAAATATAAGCTTTACCTCTGGGAGAAAAGAGAAACCCTTGCTAAAGGGATAGTAGAGCGCATCGGTATTGGCGGATGCCCGGATCATAAAACCGCTCTCCAGCAGATCATCGATGCTTTGACCAAGGGAGAGAACGCGGTTATCAAGGACCTTTCTGAGATCTCTGCGGTTGGGCACCGGGTAGTGCATGGGGGCGAAAAGTTCAAGAGCTCGGTCCTCATCAATGAGGATGTGCTGGAGACCATCCGCAGCGTACAGGACCTGGCGCCGCTTCATAACCCTCACAACATCGCCGGGATCGAGGCGGCCCATGAAGTGTTGCCGGATATTCCGCAGATCGCGGTCTTTGACACCGCCTTTCACCAGACCATGCCCGAGCATTCCTTCCTTTATCCTGTTCCCTATGAATGGTACGGAATGTACGGAGTGCGGCGCTACGGTTTTCACGGGACCTCGCATCTTTATGTTTCACGCCGCGCCGCGGTTCTTCTAGGCAAAAAGCCGTCTGAGGTCAATCTGATCACCATGCATATCGGAAACGGGGTAAGCATCACCGCGGTGGAAGAGGGGATCTCGGTTGACACAAGCATGGGCTTGACCCCCCTGGAGGGCGCGGTGATGGGAACGCGCTGCGGGGATATCGATCCGGCGATCATTCTCTTCATGATCGAGAAGGAGGGATTCTACGCAGAGGAGATCGATACCATTTTGAATAAAAAGTCCGGCCTCTTGGGAATCACCGGCAAATACATGGACCGGCGGGACATCGAGAGCGGAGCCGCCGAAGGGGATCGGCGCTGCCAGCTGGCGATCGAGATCGAGACCTATCGCCTTAAGAAGTATATTGGGGTGTATTTGGCCGCTTTGGGGAGGGTGGATGCGATCGTCTTTACGGCTGGAGCGGGGGAGATGAACTGGAAGCTGCGCGAAAGGGTTTTGCAGGGAATGGAGAACCTGGGGATCCGTTTGGATAGGAACGCCAATCAAAAGGCACAGAGCCGGGAGAAGGAATCTTCGATCTCCGCCGGGAATTCGCCCATTAAGGTTTTTGTTATCCCTACCGACGAGGAGATCGTCTTCATCGAAGACGTGGTTGCGATCCTTGAGGGAAGATATGAAACCCATACCCACTTCAAATATTCATTTGAGGAGCCCAAGTATAAAAGGAAGGCAGAATGAAAAATCCGAAATCCAAAATCCTAAATCCGAAACAAATCCAAAACTTCTATCCCCTGGCTTTAACTCGTCCGGTTGAGGAATTGCGTTGCGGGGCAAGGACACTGAAGGATCATCCAAAGAGGAAGATCAACTATCTTTGGGACTTGATCCGGCACCTCAAGGAAGACCTGGAGGAAGACCTCAGAATCTTGGGAGCAGGGGTCAGGGGTCAAGTCCATCCTTCGGTGGTGATCTACGCGCCGGAGAACGTCCTGATTGAGGAGGGGGCGGAGGTTGAGGCGTCGGCGGTATTGGATGCACGGTCGGGTCCGATTCATATTGGAAAAAATTCAATCATTCGTCCGCATACTTGTTTGCGTGGACCTCTCTCCATCGGGTCCGGCTGCCGGGTCGGCGGAGAGGTGATCCACTCTATCTTTCACGGTAACTCGAACAAAGCGCATTACGGATTTATCGGTCATTCTTATATTGGGGAGTGGGTGAACCTGGGGGCGGGGACAACCAATTCAAACCTCAAAAATAATTACGGCAGCGTCAAAGTGATGGTAAACGGCAAAGAGATCGATAGCGACGAACAATTCCTGGGATGTTTTATCGGTGATCACGCCAAGACCGGAATCGGGACCTTGATCACTACCGGGGCGGTGATCGGCGTGGCGGCGAATGTTTTTGGGGGAGGAGTGACTCCTAAGTTCGTTCCGTCTTACAGCTGGGGGATCGATCAGGAGTATAAGCTGGAGCGGGCGCTGGAAGTGGCAGTGAGGGTCATGAAAAGAAGGGGAAAGAAGCTGACCGCTGAGGGAAAAGCGCTTCTGCAAAAGGTTTTTCAGCAGACCCAAGCCGAGAGAAAAAGCTAAACCTCATTCACAGAAATTTTCTTGTATTTTTTCTTCCCGGTTTTAATTATGCGATTGGTGATGTTGTCGATATGAGCGGTGGGGAAAGCGACCTCAAATTTTACACTGAGGTTCTTTCTAATGCGCCGGGTTTGCACTTTTCCCGAAGTAATCTGACCGCCCAGCTGCAGGAGCAGTTCTAAAAAGCCCAGAAGCTGGTCTTCTCTTAATCTGGCCTTTATTTCCGCCTGTTTCCGGTGCGGCGATTGAGGAATAGGGGGGATGTTTTTGTATAGATCCTCAAGTTTATTGAGGAACCTCGGCAGTTTATCTGCGGCTTCAAATTTGATTCTGAGTTTGACTAGGTTATAATTCCCTTGGCTGGGGCCGATTTGAAAGTCCTTGAGTCCGATACTGTATATTTCCAGGAGCTTCAAGAGGCGCAGGATTACGCCGGTTTTGTGGTTCATCAAAATATACAGGTTCGCTTCGCCCTTTTTGATTTCCTTGCTGTCGTAACCGGCAACAACTGAGGAATCCTGGATGATCGACATTACTTCAGGAAGGAACTCTGCGCGTTTACCCACCCTTAACCCAACCGCGGTATAGAAGGTCCCTAAATCCGGCAGACCCAATTTTTTGAAAACCCTCTGGATCGAGAAATGAAACCGTTTTTCCAGGTTTGATCTCTCCATAAGTTCATCAAAAAGATCCAGCAGCTGTTTTTTCCATCGATCCACTTCTTTATTGAAGTTCTGGGAGCCGATCTCTTTCAATTCATCATGCCTGCGGTCGAGGTCCACTTCTTTTCCCGTCCGCAGTAAGCCCAACGAGGCAATTGCGATTTCGGTCGTGGCAGCATCAAGTTTTCTTCGGGTGATGGGTTGCGGTTCATTCGCGATCTTCAAGCGGATCCTGTCTCCGCTCTGGATAAGTGTGGAAAAGCCGGCTGATTTCGTTTCCCAATTTCCGTTCCGGTCAAGCCGGGTTATTTCTGCCCCGACCGTTCGCCTGCCCGCGTCTCGGCTTAAATGGAAGGCAAAATCAAGGACGGTGGCTTGCCCACCGGGCTTGGTTACCGGGCCGACCTTGTGCAGTCTGCCGTCCGCGTCGTAGGCGTAGATCATTCCGTACTGTTGTTGTCTCTGCCGGTTAAATTCATATTGTTCCCGGGCGTCCACAAACCCTAGGGCGAGATCGTCGAAACCGTATTGCCGAAGTTTATAACTCAAATGGGAACAGCTGCCAACCTCCGCTTCGCGGTCCATTTCTTCGGACCGGATTTGGATCTCGATTACCCACCCTTCGTCTATCTGCTCAAAGGCATCGTGGAGTGCCCGGTATCCTGTCGGCGTGGGGGCGTTAATGTAGTCATCACTATGCTGCGGCAGTCTCCGATAACCCAGATCGTCCATGAGATGAAGGATCTCGGTTTGGACATTAAAACAGTCTTCTGCTGTTTTTACCACCAGGCGCAGGCGGAGGAAATCGTTGACATCTTTTATTTTTTCTTTCAGATAAGTTTGATAGATGTTTTTCGGCCCCCAGATTATTCTGTGCTTGGTTTCCAGGCATTCGACCAAGCATTCGGCGACCGTCTTCAGCTCATCCAGCAGATAGGTTTTATCAAATCTGAATATTTCAAGGGTCTGCGATTCAGTGGCTTTGAATTCCGCCGGCCGGCTGTTCAAGAAAGCGAGGTCTTCAAGCTGGGAGGCATGGCTGCTATATCCCAGAATCTTCAGGAAAGGAGCAAAAGCGTGTAAGGCCAGGGGGGCGGATGAATGGGTCTTGCCGGCACTCTGCGATAATTCTTGGAATAGATCCGCCGCTTTCAAAAGGAGGATTTCAACGTTTTCTTCCCGGAGCATGAGCATTTTAACGAATTTGCTTCCCTGTTTTCGTTCCAGGTCCGGGTTGAAAGAAAAATTATCGAGTGATTTTTTGCGGATGATGAGTTCCTCTACCTCTTTGTCAATTTTACCTTGGAGATCGACCGCCTCGGCCGGGCAGAGAATAAAGGCGGCGATCGCGTTGGGTGAAGCGTTCCACATCATGAGAAGCTCTATCCCTTCCGCGCGGAGGGTCAGGTTTATTTCCAATGCTTCCTGGATCTTGAAAGCAGTTTCCAGATTGTTCAGATCCGCTTCCGGCAGTTTCTGCCTGAAAAGGGCAAGTATTTCTTCTTTAAAGCTGTCCCGGGAACGTGAAGGACCGCCGTTTGAGCCGGATGGATTTGAAGCCTCCATGAAGTTGAGGTGAGAAAAGAGCTCATTCGGTCCTTCAATTAAAGCGGGCCTGTATCCCAAGAGCGCTTCCGGGTTCGGGAAGAGCCATCTTTCAAACCTGTTTGTTTCCCTTTTGGCAGGGGCGATTATTCTTCTTTTGATCCAAGATGGATTATTTACAGGCGAAATTTTGCCGGCCATAACGCCTATTTATCGCCCGCTTGTTTGAAAAATTTCATTCAAAAGTGTATACTTTCGAACGGGAAAAGCGTTGGGGGATCGTCTAATGGTAGGACACCGCCCTTTGGAGGCGAGAATCGGGGTTCGAGTCCCTGTCCCCCAGCCAATTTGGGAGGTGATTTATGGTAAAGAGGGTTTTGGCGGGGTTACTGGTTGTGGGGTTCGTGGTTGCGGGGGCGTCTTTTGCGGCGGAGAAGCAGGGAATCGTCAAGTTCGGTGAGAATGTGGAGATTGCCCGGGGACAGGAGGTTGACACGGCAGTGGCGATCGGAGGATCGGTCACGGTCGCCGGCAAGGTCAAGGGAGATGCGGTGGCCATCGGCGGTTCGCTCTACCTGAAGGATTGGTCTGAGGTTGGCGGCAACGCAGTTTCCATCGGCGGGAAGATCGACAAATCCCCGCGAGCAACGGTCAGGGGAGACGTTACGGTGATAGGATTTCCTTTTGCCGCGTCGGAAGTCGGGAAGGAAGAGGCGGTTATGGGCCTGACCATTTTCAGCATCATCAGCTTTATCGCCTTTTTGGTGCTGGTGATCATTTTGATCGCCCTTTTTCCATCCCAGCTGGGAAAAATCTCTGCCGTGGTGGAGGGCAATCTCCTGAAAACTTTTTTGTGGGGAGTTTTGATAGTAATTCTTTTTGTGCCGGTGATAATTCTACTGGTGATTTCGATCGCCGGGATAATTCTGATCCCGGTGTGGATAGTATTGGTATGCGTGGCGGGATTGTTCGGATATATTGCGGCGGCGCATTTTATCGGAAGAAAGATCCTCAAGGCCTTCAAACTTAATGTTAGAACCATGATGGCGGAAGCTTTGATTGGGGTGATAGTCCTTTCCCTGGTGGGACTGGTGCCATTTATAGGTTTCATTGTAAAGGCGGTCATCAGCTGCATGGGGTTAGGTGGGGTTGCCTTGACCAGGTTCGGCACGGAAAAAACCTGACCTGCTTCCTTGTTCGGCGGAGGGATTTTTGATATACTTTTTATAAATGCCTCCCAAGAATAAAAACAGCAGGAGCAACAGGGGCAAGCGGAAACCAAAGAGCGACAAGCCAGAGACAAAGATCCCATCCAAATTTAAGCAGGATATCGCCGGGATCTTATTGCTGGCGCTGGCGGTTTTTATTTTTGCCTCAAACCTCTCGACCTCCACGGGTCTGCTGGGATTCTATGTGGTAAAGACCTTTCTGCGCTCGGTGGTGGGGGTCGGCGTGCTGGTTCTCCCCTTTTTCATCGGCCTTTACGGCGTCATCCTGCTTTTGCGCCATGAGGTAAAGGAGTTGACGGTCCGTCTGATCGGCCTCCTGGTCCTTTTTCTGACCTACAGCACCATCGCACAGTTCTATTCTTTGAATTATTTTGCTGACGCTGAGTCCATATATTTCCAGGGAGCGGGGGGACTGGTTGGTTTTGGGGCCAAGTATGCGTTAATGCGGACAGTGGGGCTCTGGGGTTCCTATATTGTTTTGACCGCCCTCGGGTTGATCGGGCTTCTGATGATCATGAATGTCACTATGCTTAATCTGATCACGTTTTTCTACGGCTTTCTGATAAAGGAAAAGGAAGAGAAAAAGGACCAGGAAAAGGGGAAGCTCAAGGCGGAAGACAAAAAAACGGTGGCAGCCCAGTTTCCACTCCTCAAGGATCTGCCAGTGGAAAAAGAGGTTATTCCTGCTCCTCCCCCCGAGCCCAAGCCGGTAGTTGAATTTCCCCTGCCGAAGTTTGTGGAAGAGACCGAGATGACGAGCAAGGAAAAGGCAAAGGCGGAGGCAAAGGCAAAGGCGCGGCTGGAAGAGGGGAGGGGAAAGGTCGTTTCTGATTTCTCAAGGAAGCAGTTCTCAAAATATAAGCTTCCGCCGCTGGATCTGCTGGATGACCCTACTGCCAAGGAGAAACAGCAGGCGGAAAAGATCAGGGAGACCACCGAGCTGCGGAAGCAGCTGCTGGAGGATGCCCTGCGCAATTTTGGGGTGGGAGCAAGGGTGGTCGCGGTTTATCAGGGGCCGGCGGTCACGCGCTATGAGCTCCAGCCTGATCCCGGGGTAAAGGTCAGCCGCATCGCCAACCTGGCGGATGACATTGCCCTGAACCTGGCGGCGCAGGGAGTAAGGATCGAGGCCCCGGTGCCGGGCAAGGCGGTGGTAGGAATCGAAGTTCCAAACGCGGCCATCACCCCGGTGCGCCTGAAGGAGATCGCCAAGACCGGTGAATTCCAGAACAATTCTTCCAAGCTCTTTATTTCGATCGGGAGGGACCTTTCCGGCACGCCCATCTTTGGCGATCTGGCTAAAATGCCGCATCTCTTGATCGCGGGCACCACCGGCTCAGGAAAGAGCGTTTGCATAAATTCCCTGATCACGAGCATCCTTTTGCGCGCGCGGCCGAACGAGGTCAAGATGCTCATGATCGATCCCAAGATGGTGGAGCTTTCCATCTACAGCGGGATCGCGCATCTTCTGGCTCCGGTAGTAACTGACCCCAGAAGGGCCGCCGTGACCCTCAAGGAATGGGTTATAAAAGAGATGGAGCGCAGGTACCGGCTTTTCCATGACGGCGGGGTGCGCAATATCCAGGGCTATAACCGCAAAGCAGGGGAGGAAGAAAGCCTTCCTTATATCCTGGTGATTGTGGATGAGCTGGCGGACCTGATGATGGTTGCCGCGACCGAGGTCGAGACCGCCATCTGCCGCATTGCCCAGATGGCCCGGGCGACCGGCATCCATCTGGTCATTGCAACTCAAAGACCCTCGGTGGACGTCATCACCGGATTGATCAAGGCGAACATTCCTTCGCGGATCGCCTTTGCGGTCGCGACCCAGGTTGATTCCAGGGTCATCCTGGATGGATCCGGAGCGGAGAAATTGCTGGGCCGCGGGGACATGCTTTATAACCCCATTGGGGCGATGAAGCCCACTCGGGTACAGGGTTCGTTTGTTACGGAAAAAGAGACCGAGCGCATCATTAAATTTGTTAAGGACCAGGCCGAGCCGGAATATCTGGAGGAGATCGTGGGGATCAAGGCGCTGGAGATAGGCAAAGGAACGGGCACAGGTGAAGGAGAAGAGGGAAGAGACAGCCTGTTTGGAGAAGTTGCCATGCTGATCGTGGAAAGCGGGCAGGCGTCAACCTCTTATATCCAGCGAAAGTTCCGGATCGGCTATAACCGTGCCGCGCGCCTGATGGATGAGATGGAAGCGGCTGGTATCGTAACTGCGCCAGAGGGAGAGAATAAGCCCCGCAAGATCTTGGCTTCCAGAGAAACCCTCAAGTCTTTTGGGATTGAGTAGAGAGGCTGTTGAGCACCCGCTGAATCGGTTCCGCTCTTGAACTCAAAATGATGCTGGCGATTACTTTTTCCGGCTCAGCATCTAATTCCATGGTAATGGTTTCATCTCCGCCTTTATCAATTCTGTAGCGATCGACGATCCGGGCGGTTTTTGAATACCGGTAAAAGAAGCGGGTATTTAAAACATCATGTAAAGTTAGGGCTGTGATTCCTTCGGACGCGATATGATTTAAAACAATACTGGTCATGGCCCGCCCGATCCCTCTGATATCTTTCCGCGTATCTTTGATTACGGTTAGAGCAGTTTTGTCTCCTAAAAAAAATGAATCGTGGCACATGGCGCTGATGGCCGAGTCACCCGCGAATCCACCTTCTACGATTCTATAGTCAAAATGGCCAATGGGGACAGGTAATAGAGGGGCACCTGGATCAGGTACACAGGCCAAAATTCTATAAGGGATGCCGGGCAGATCGTAACCTTTACGTTCTCCTTTAAGAAGACGAAAGTGAAACGTTTTTTCTTTCCCGATGACATCCGCCCGGATCTCATGGGAAAATACTTTTACTCTTCCTGGATTCTGACGAATCAACCTTTCATGCAGCTTGGGTAAAATATTTGATAGATGAAATCTCATAGATGTCCTCAATAGCCGCTTAGCTTTTTTTGGAGTCCAGCTTATCGAGAAGATCCAGCTGTTTCGGATCAATCTTTTTAATGGGGGGGCGGGGCTCAAGCACCCTTGGGTTTTCTGGTTTTGCAATCTTTGGTTCCTTTTGAAAAACCAGAACTCCCAGTTTTTGAAGAATGTAAAGTTTTTTCGAAACTGGTTGTTGGCAGAAAAGCTGGAAAGATCTTCCAATATCGTCTTGATCGATTGCTCCGGTTCCCAGAGCAGTTGCGAGGTTGTCGCGCCTCAACTTTCTCAGCTGGATGGAACTCAAGTGGGGTTCCAATCTTTTGGCTTTGCTGGCAATTACATGCAATGCCTCCGCGAAGAATCTGGGATGGATGGTATTATCATATAAATAAGTTGCCAGGTCTCGCACCGACAGAAGAGGATTCGTTCCTAATTTCACTTTAGGAGCTAAACCGTATCTTTGGATAAGCTGCTTGGAAATTCGGATCTTTCCTTGCTGCTTTCTCAGGGCATCCTGAAAATCACGCAGCCTAAACTTATATCCGCCGGGAAAAAATGGCTTCCCGGCGCTTAAACGATGTTTCCAGACAATGTGTGAGGTTCCCATACGTATATATATCGCCACTTTTTATCTATAATTTCAGCTTTTATTTGGGTATAATAGAGAGGTAATGAAAGCCTTCCTGGAATGTATCAGTTGTATCATCCGCCAGACCATCGAGATTGTGCGCCGCATTGAAAAAAACGAGCAAAAGCAGCGTAAGATCTTAATGGCGGTGGTAAAAAGATTGTCGAAAATAGATCTCAATCGTATGACCCCGCCTGAAGCCACCAAGCTTGCCCACGATGAGATCCAGCGGATCACCGGCATCCAGGACCTATACAAAGAGCCAAAGCGAAATAATAACCGTGAGGCCCTCCGGCTTTATCCCTATTTAAAAAGGTTGGTGAAAAAAGCGCGGGATCCCTTGTTTATGGCCATCCGCCTGGCAATTGCCGGTAATATTATTGATTACGGAGCGTTGGCGCAGTTTGACATCAAGCATACCGTCAAGGATGTGTTGGAAAAAGGATTTGCGGCTTCGGATTATGGGCGATTCAAAAAGGACCTAAAACAAGCCAAATTCCTCCTCTATATCGGGGATAATGCCGGAGAGGTTGTTTTTGATAGGGTATTGGTTGAAGAACTGATCAAGCGGATCGAAGTCGTGTTCGTGGTCAAGAGCGAACCGGTGTTGAACGATGTTCTCATGGAAGATGCGAAAATGGTGGGAATGAACAAAGTGGTCAAGGTCATTGGCAGCGGATCCGATCATGCCGGGACCACGGTGGCGGACGGATCAAAGGAATTCAAGCGGCTTTACCGGAAGGCGGACATTGTGATCGCCAAGGGGCAGGGTAATTTTGAGACCCTTGATCAGGAAAAAAGAAATATTTATTTCCTGCTCAAGATGAAGTGCCCGTATTTGGGTAAAATCACTGGGTATAAGGAAGGGGATATCATATTCAAAAGCTTAAGGTCCTGATATTGGTCTTGTTGCTGGCGACCAGAGTTTGGGCGGATGTGCCGCAGCGCATTATCTCCGGCATGCCATCCATTACCGAGATGCTTTTTACCTTGGAGTTGGATGACCGCATCGTGGGGGTCACCACCAACTGCAATTACCCCGCGGCGGCTAAAAAAAAGGAAAAGGTGGGGGGATTTTTCCTGAACCTGGAAAAGGTCGTTTTGCTTAAACCGGACCTGGTCGTGATGCTGGAGAGCGCGCAGGACAGTGATATCGAAAGGCTGATCGAATACGGCCTGCCAGTGTATACGGTGGACCCGGATTCGGTGGTGGAAGTTGTTGAAACCATCGAGGAATTAGGGCTGCTGACCGGAGAAGAGGACAATGCGGAATGGGTCGCCGGGCAAATGGTTAAGCGAATCCAGGCGGTGGAAGAGAAAGTTTACGGCCTTTCCCGAAAAAGGGTCCTGGTGATCGTGGGCTACAAGCCACTGATCGTAGTGGGAAAAGACAATTTCATCAACGATATATTGCATTATGCGGGAGCGCGGAACCTGGCGGGGGAGGCCGGAGCTGCTTATCCGCAGTACAGCTTTGAGAGGTTGTTGCTTGAGGACCCGGATTACATAATCATTCCTGAAGGATTGGTCAAGCGGGAAGAGATCAGGAAGGACAGCCGGTGGAAGGCATTGAGCGCGGTCCAAAACGACAGGATCCTGTTTATCAATGATGATATCTTATCCCGGCCGGGCCCCAGGGTGGTCGAGGCCATTGAAGAGATAGCGGAGTTCATTCATGAAAAGAAAACTTAACAAGAGAGAAGAGGGCGTCGCATTAATTCTTTTGGCAATTTTTCTCTTCATCGCCATGCTCCTTTCATTGCTTTTGGGCTCTGTTTTCCTTTCTCCGGCGGATCTTTGGAAAAGCGAAATCCTCTGGCAGATACGCCTCCCCAGAGTGATCCTGGCGGCACTCATCGGGCTTTTGCTTTCGATCTCAGGAGTCATCCTTCAGGGAGTCCTCAGGAATCCGTTGGCTGACCCTTACATCCTTGGGATTTCCGCTGGCGGGGCGGTTGGCGCGGCGGTTTCCATCGCCCTGGGGGCACAATTTGTGGTCTTAGGGATGAGTTCGATCCCTGCTACCGCTTTTATCTTCGCCTTGCTTGCGGTCTTTATCGTCTATAAATTGGCACAGGTGGGAGGGAAGGCTGCTCCGGAGACGTTGATCCTGGCGGGGGTAGCGTTCTCCGCTTTCTGTGCTGCGATCCTTTCACTGATCATTATAATCTCGGGAAATCTTCAGGCCATTTATTTCTGGCTTTTGGGGAGTCTTTCTTCCGCCAGCTGGGAGAATGTCCTGACAATTGTTCCCTATGCGGTCATTGGCGGGGGAGTAGCGTATTTCTTTTCAAAAGATTTGAATGCCCTACTTTTGGGAGAGGAGATGGCGGCGACCCTCGGAGTGGATGTTGAGAACGCCAGACTGGTGCTGATCGGTGCGGCTTCGCTCATGACCGCGGCCGCGGTCTCTGTCTCCGGGTTGATCGGGTTTGTGGGGCTCATTGTTCCCCACTGGATCAGATTGATCATTGGGCCCAACCATCGCCTGCTCATCCCGGTTTCGGCGCTTTCCGGGATGCTCTTGATGGTGGTAGCGGATACGATCGCAAGGACAATTCTTTCCCCGCTGGAAATACCCATCGGGATCATCATGGCACTGGTGGGGGCGCCGTTCTTCCTTTATCTCTTGCGGCGCCGGAGAGTTGAAGGCAAATGAGCGTATTAAAGGTTGACCAACTGATTTGCGGATATGATACAGAGAAGCCGGTCATAAAGGGAGTTTCCTTCTCCGTTTACGACGGAGAGTTTGTGGGGATCGTCGGTCCCAACGGATCGGGCAAAACGACCTTGCTGCGGGCGATCATCGGTCTGCTGAAGGCGCAGGCGGGGACGATCATCTTAAGCCAGCACCGCCTTGAACATCTGGACCGCAGAGAGATCGCCCGGCGAGTGGCCTTTGTCCCTCAGCTCATGGAGCCGGTGGAGGGCTTTACGGTAGAAGACCTCGTTCTGCTGGGACGGACACCCTATCTTGACCGCTTCGCTTTTGAATCGGAGGACGACTATGAGGCGGTAAAATGGGCGATCGAGGAATTAAAGATCGAAAACCTCAAGGATCGGGCGGTTACCGATCTTTCGGGAGGAGAGTTCCAAAGGGTTGCCATTGCCCGTGCTCTTGCTCAGGAGCCCAGGGTACTGATCCTGGATGAGCCGACTTCGCACCTGGACATCCGCTATCAGCTGAAGATCTGCAGGCTCTTGCGAAAACTGCGCGCGCATCGTTCCATGATCGCTACTTTTCACGACCTGAACCTGGCTTCGCGCTTCTGTTCCAGACTGGTGCTGCTCAAGAACGGTGAGCTTATCGCGGAGGGTTCACCGGATGAGGTCGTGACCCCCCAGAACATCTGGAAGGCCTACCGGGTCAAGGTCCAGGTCAGGAAAAACCCCCACACCAAAAAGGCCCGCTACGTTCTGCTTCCCTGAAATTTCCCTGAACTTTTGCCGATAATAAAGCAGGAGAGGAATCGTGCATAATTTTCAGATAAAAGCACCCACATTTGGGCCGCGCCTGAAGCTCATCGGTCATTTGCGCGACGGAAGAAGGATCGGCGTGATTGATTCGCTTTTGACCAGGGAAAGCTCCATGGCGCTGTGTCGGGGCTATCTTGTCCCCCCTGACGGCAGCCTTGAACAGGCTCAGAAAATAGTGGCGAAGTTCTCACCTTATGCTTCGGATGATCGCTTTTTGATTAAGGAAAGAAATATTCTTTCAAAGTTGCCCGAAGTGAAGGGGATACCAGAGATGATCGGCGGGGGGAAGGCAAAGATCAGTTTTTGGGGGCGTGATGGCCGCGGAGATATTTGCAAGATCCAAAGAGAATCCCCGTTTTTTATCATGCCTGAACTGCCGGGAAAGAACCTTGACGGTTTTTCTCTCACAGGGTGGGGCGAAACTTTCCCCAAGCGGAAAGATGTCGCGCTTTTGGCCACCAAAGCGTTTCCGGCCCTGGCGGAGGTCCTGGCAGATCTCCACGAAAATAATGTCGTTCACCGGGACGTTAAACCCAACAATGTCCTGTTCGACGGGCAAGGGAAAGGTTCATTGACCCTGCTTGATTTTGAAAGGGCAAATTGGCTGGATGCCAAAAAGGCCAGAACGGATGTCGGCCAATTCGGGTTCTATCCGCCGGAATTGGAGTTCGATAAACCCGAGGCAGAGGATGTGCGGACCGATGTTTACGCCCTGGGAGCAACCATCTTTGCGGTTCTGACTGGAAGGTGGGGAATACTCTACAATGATATGGAAGATCCCTGGTTTCATTTTGGGTTGAGTTGCATGTTCTGGGGCGTGGAAAAAATAGCTAAAGACTATTACGGTAGGATCAGCAGTCTGAATTCCTTAAGTGCCGGGAAACTTGTTGCACAAAGCAATATGCCTTCTGAGCTTAAGCAAACCGCGCTGGGCAAATATCTGGGAAAACTCTTTCATCCCGACAAGCATAAGCGTCCCCGCAATATGCGGAAGATCGCAGCGCAGTTGAGGAAACTTGGCGGCCAGCTCCTTACGCACGAGATCTGGTCTTAAATTCCTCTTGCTTGCACCGCGCTCATGAATAGAATATAATAACCTCACTATGACGCTGCCCAAATTTTCAGAACTTCCGGATGCCTCCGGCCATTTTGGCAAATATGGCGGCAGATTCGTTCCAGAGACGCTGGTCCCGCCCCTGGAAGAGCTGACCCAGGCCTATCTGGCGGCTAAAAACGATCCTCAGTTCAAGGAAGAGCTTGAATACTATCTGGAGCATTATGCGGGGCGGCCGACGCCGCTCTTTTTTGCGGAAAGACTGACCGAAGAATTGGGCGGCCCCAAGATCTATCTTAAGCGGGAAGACCTGGCCCATACCGGCGCCCATAAGATCAATAATACGGTGGGACAGATCCTCCTTGCCAGAAGAATGGGCAAGAAAAGGATCATCGCGGAGACCGGCGCCGGACAGCACGGGGTCGCCACTGCCACCGCGGCAGCTTTGTTCGGTATCGAATGCGTGGTTTACATGGGGGAGGAAGATGTCAAGCGCCAGGCCCTGAACGTGTTCCGCATGGAGCTTTTGGGAACCAAAGTCATTCCGGTCAAATCCGGCAGCCAAACCTTAAAGGATGCCATCAATGAGACCCTGCGCGACTGGATGGCGCATCCGCGCGATACTTTTTATTGTCTGGGATCGGTGGTTGGACCACATCCCTATCCCATGATGGTCCGGGACTTCCAATCCGTGATCGGAAAGGAAGCCAAGGGGCAGCATTTTGACCTGGAGAAAAAGGAGCCGGACTATCTAGTCGCCTGCGTGGGGGGCGGAAGTAATTCGATCGGACTGTTCTACCCCTTTTTGGAAGATCCGGAAGTAAAAATGGTCGGGGTCGAAGCTGCGGGGGCAGCTTCCCTGGTGAAAGGTACGGGGGGAGTGCTTCATGGCTCACTTGGCTACTTGCTTCAGACCAGGACGGGTCAAATCATGACCACACAATCCATTTCAGCGGGATTGGATTATTCCGGCGTCGGTCCTGAGCACAGCTATCTCAAGGACATCGGCAGGGTTGAGTACGTAACCGCCAACGATAAAGAAGCACTGGATGGGTTTAAGCTTCTTTCCCGCGCCGAGGGGATCATTCCCGCTCTGGAGACGGCCCACGCTATAGCGCATTTGAAAAAGCTGGCTCCCAAAATGGATAAAACACAATCAGTGATCGTTTGCCTTTCCGGCAGGGGAGATAAAGATGTCGAATCTGTCAAAAGCGTTCGCTAAGCGAAAAGCGCTTATAACTTTCATTACCGCGGGGGATCCCAATCTTTCCACCACGGAAAAGCTTATTTATGAGCTGGAGAAGGCTGGGGCGGATGTGATCGAGCTGGGAGTGCCGTTTTCGGACCCACTGGCGGACGGGCCGGTGATCCAGGCGTCCCATCTGCGGGCCCTGAAAAAGAACGTTTCCTTGGCGGATGTTTTCAAGCTCGTTTCCAAGGTCAGAAAGAAAACGCAAATTCCGATCTGTTTCATGCTTTCCTATAATCTGGTGCTCAAATACGGGGCAGAGAAGTTCTATCAGCAGGCGGCAAAGGTCGGCGTTGACGGGGTGATCGTGCCGGACCTTCCCCCGGAGGAATCGCCGGTCGCCAGCCAGCTTTCGCCGGTCAACACCGTCTTCCTGGTCGCGCCCACGAGCACGGATGAGCGCATCAGGCTGGCGGCGGGGAGCGCTTCCGGTTTCCTGTATTTGATCTCGATCACCGGCATCACGGGCAAACGCGAGGAACTGGCGGAGGATCTGCAGCAGATGGTCGCCCGGGTCCGCAAACACTCTCAGATCCCGGTCGCAGTCGGATTCGGCATTTCCAAGCCCGCCCATGCCGCGCAGGTGGCCCGGATCGCGGACGGAGTGATCGTGGGCTCCGCCATCGTGGATCTGATCGCCAGAAAAAAGATCAAGACGGTTTCGAAATTTGTTGCTTCACTAAGAAAAGCCATTGATGCTGGGTAGGGTCATTTACCGCTTCAAGCAATTCTGGTTCGGGATGTTCTCCCGCTATTCGCGCGCGGATGCGGCCTTTGCCCACAGCTATCTTAATATCCAGGAAATGGCGCTTTTTAACCAGCTTCCCGGTTTTGAGAAAAAGCACGCAGTAGTGGTGGCCAAGAAGATGCTGGAATCAGCTCGACGTTGCCCGAAGCTGGACGAACAAAAGATCGCCCGCCTGGGCCTTTTGCATGATATTGGAAAGGTCAGCGAGCGCAATTCGATCATGACCAAGTCCATACTGGTCACCATTCGCTTTTTCCTGCCTGCTCTCTATGATCGCCTGGCGGAGAAGGGAAGGGAAGACCCCAAATTTCGGAGATATTATATCCACAAGCATCATGGCGAAGTTGGAGCAAGGCTTTTAGAAAAGATCGGCGTAAGCAGCGATATCCTCTCCATCATCGCCAAACATGATCCGCGCGTTGAGCCCTTTGGCCCGAATGCTCCTCTGGAGCAAAGGATATTGAACGAAGCGGACAGTACTTACTGAGGATATTCCGCCGAAACCGTGGTCTTTATCCCGCCGCGAACGTTGAATTCCCCAACCACTTTTGCAGAACGGGGACTGCAGGCAGAAATCAGGTCCTCCAGGATCTTGTTGACCACACTCTCATGAAAGATCCCGACATTGCGGTAGGAAATAAAATACATTTTTAGCGATTTAAGCTCAATGATCGATTTGTCAGGAATATATTGAATTTTGATAGTGGCGAAATCGGGCAGTCCGGTCTTTGGGCAAACGCAGGTAAATTCCGGGAACTCGATATTTACCACGTAGTCCTTATCCGGATAATGATTGCTTATAACATCTATTTTCGGATTTCGGATTTCGGATTTCGGATTTATCACTTCGCCCACCGGTATTGATTTATGTTATCTCTCAGATCTTTGGCTGCCTCGTGTGCCGCCTCCGCGAAGTTGTCTTCCCGGGAAGCGTAAATGATGCTGCGCGAGGAGTTGATAATAGCACGATTGCCATCTTTGTTTACGCCATACTTGACGGTTGATGCAATGTCTCCGCCCTGAGTGCCAATACCCGGGATTAGTATGGGTAGATCTTCCACTTTTTCCCTTATTTCTTTTAATTCTTCCGGCTTGGTGGCTCCGACCACCAGACCACAGTTTCCATACTTGTTCCATTCCATGACCCGTTCCGCGACTTCTTTATAAACGGTGCTCTGGAAATCTTTGGCGCCGGGATTGCTGGTCAGGCAGAGCACAAAGACCCCTTTGTCCTGATATTCCATGAAGGGTTCGATCGAATCTTTTCCCAGGTAAGGGTTAACCGTGGCCGCATCCGCTTTATAGACCTCGAAAGCGCTTTTCGCATAGGCGGCGGAGGAGTGTCCAATATCACCCCTTTTAGCGTCCAGAATTACGGGGATCCCGGTCCCCAGAATAAGTTCGATGGTCTTGATGAGCGAGGAAAGGCCGTAAATGCCGTACATCTCGTAGAATGCGATATTTGGCTTGTAGGCGCAGACCAGATCCTTGGTGGCATTTACGATCTCCCGGTTAAAAATGTAGATCGGGTCTTCTTTGTTCAGTACCGATTGAGGGACTTGATCGAGGTTGATGTCCAGTCCAATGCAGAGCAGGCTGTTGTTTTTTTCCGCGGCTTTGTCAAGCTTTTCTAAGAATTTCAAGTTGCCTCGCCCGGTGTCTGTTGCTCTGATTCTTCTTCCTCGACTTCTTCTTCCTCGGCATCGCGATCAGCTCTCTCTTTTTCTTTTTGCGCGATAATGTCCCCGATGGTGACCTTGGGGGTTTCTTCTTCAGGGGCGGCCTCTTTTACCTCTTTCTTTTCTTTTTGTTTGACCGCTTCTTTTATGGAAAGGCCGATCTTTTGCTCTTCTGGGAGTACGCGCAGGATCTTAACATCCACCACATCGCCGATCTTGGCCGCGTCCTCCGGCGTCCTGATCGGTTCTCGGGAGAGTTCTGAAATATGGATGAGACCCTCCAGGCCGTGCTCAAGCTCGGCAAAGGCGCCGAATTTCGCGAAACGCAGGATCTTGGCTTTTACGATCTGACCGGGCTTGTAATAGTCCCCGGCATTCACCCAGGGGTCTGGCTGCAGTTCTTTTAACCCCAGCGCCACCTTTTTGCTGATCTTGTCGACGCCGAGCACGAATACATCCAGTTCCTGGCCGAGCTTGAGGACCTCGGAGGGGTGCTTGACCCTTTTCCAGGAAAGCTCGCTCAGATGGATCAGGCCTTCGATGCCCCCCAGATCCACAAAAGCCCCGAAATTCTTGATGCTGGAGACGATGCCATGGCGGATCTGCCCGACCTCCAGCTCGTCGAACAGTTTTTCCGCTTTATATCTTTCTTTTTCCCCCGCTGCCAGTTTGTGGGAGAGAACGATCTTTCCCTGGCGGCGGTTGATCTCGATGACTTTTACCGGCAGAGTATGGTCTCTAAAGGCGTCGAGGGATTCTTTGGCTTTTTTCAGCACCTGGGAGGCTGGAATGAATCCGCGGATACCCTCGCAATCCAGCACCAGGCCGCCTTTCAGGACTTGGACCACTTTTCCTTCTAGGACCTTTTTGTTCTTGTACGCGTCGTAAGCTATTCTCCAACGCCTTTCATAATCAGCCCTTTTTTTGGAAAGGACGACATATCCTTCCTTGTTCTCGAGGTTCTCGATGTAGACATCGATGACATCGCCGACCTTTACTACTTCCTCCGGTGAGCTGAAGCTTTTATCCGAGAGCTCCTCCGGGAGGATCAGGCCGTCGGCCTTGTATTTGATGTCGACCAGGACCGCACCCGGATCGACCTTGATCACGGTCCCCTTTACGATATCGCCCGCCTTGTATTCCTTGAAAGTGGCCTCGTAGCCGGAGGGTTGTTCCGCTTTCGGTTTTGCGGCCGCGGCAGGGGGCGGAGGTGCTTTTTCATTTTTTTCTTGCGCGGGGAGAGAAATTTTTGTGGCTTTGAACTCCTCCGCTTTGGGTGGGGCGGCGGGTGGTTTGGGAGGAGCAGGTTCTTTTTTCTCCAGGCGCTTGCTTTCTTCCAGCGTTTCTTTAATTAACTCCTCAACCTCAAAGAACTCATCTGTCCCCTTTTCTTTTTCGATGCTGGTCCCTTTGAATTCTTCTTCGACCATGATGATTTCCTCCAAACCTTTCAAGGATAGCATAAATCGGAAGGATGGTCAAATCTAGGGTCAGCTCTCCCACCCAAATTTTCCGATGAGGGGGACAAAGACGCAGAGGATCGATTCTTCAGTCTTGACTTTGCCCCCGCTTCTGGTCACGGTGGTCAGGACCTGCTGATACCTGTCTCCCACCGGCAGCACCAGTCTGCCCCCCTCCTTGAGCTGATCGAGCAGGGGGGCGGGGATCTCCGGGCATCCTGCGGTTACCAGGATGCCTTCGTAGGGGCAGGCTTCAGAATAGCCCAATGTGCCATCGCTAACGATGAACTCCACGTTATTATAGCCCGCTTTCATGACGTTTTTTTTGGCGTGCCGGGAAAGGGGGCCGAGGCGTTCAACTGAGTAGACTTGTTCGCAAAGCTCAGCCAGGATTGCCGACTGATAGCCGGAACCGGTCCCGATTTCGAGCACCCTTTCATCCCCTTCCAGCTTGAGTTGCTCGGTCATGACCGCGACCATGTAGGGCTGAGAAATGGTCTGCCCTTCGCCGATGGGAAGGGCACAGTCATCGTAAGCCGAAGCTCTTATTCTCTCCGGCACAAAAAGGTGGCGTGGAACTTTCCGGAGGGCATCCAAAACCCTGGGATCGGTTATGCCCCGGGGAATGAGCTGGACATCCACCATTTCATTCCGCAATTTCTCATAATCCATTCCGCAGCTATTCTACCTGAAAGAAAATGCCTTGACAAATTTTTAAACTGATTTAGAATTGATTCAGCAAACTGCGGGAGATGATAGGTTAAGTGAAAGAAGAAACCAAGTACGGTTTTGGGCCGCATCTGATGCTGGATTGCTATGGCTGCCCCAAGGAAAAACTTTCCGATATCGACTTTGTTTTTAATATTCTCGACACCTTTCCGGAAAAGATCAATATGACCAAGATCATGCCCCCCTATGTTTTTAAATATCACGGCAAGGTTCCTTCGGACTGGGGGATCTCGGGAGTGGTGCTCATCGCCGAATCGCATATTTCCATCCATACCTTTCCGGAGAAGGAGCACGCCTTCATCGACATCTTCTCCTGCAAAGATTTTGACACGGATTTCGCGCGTTCAGAACTGCTTGGGTTTTTTGAGGCGACCCACCACGAGGTCATACTTTTGAACCGCGGAGTTGAGTTTCCCAAGAACATCTCTAAAGCGGCGCACCTGGTCGATCGCGAGCGAAGAGGCCTGAACGAACGTCCCCGCGTTTATCATTGATATCATGACCTCGGAATTTCTCAAAAAACCCACTGTACCCATCCGGGTCGGCCGCGGCAAAAAGATGGATGCCCTTCTGGAAGAGATGCTTGCCACTGGCTTTCAGGGAAAGAATCTGGCCGAGTGTTTTGCCATATGGAAACAGATGCTGAAGGAGACGGAGATCACGATCTGGCTGGGGATCGCGGGAGCGATCGTTCCGGCGGGGATGCGCCGGGCGATCGCTTATTTGATCGAAAAAAGAATGGTGGATGTGGTCGTTTCCACCGGCGCCCAGCTCTTTCACGACACCTGTGAGTGCATGGGCATAAAGCATTTTCAGGGATCTTCCCTGATGGATGACGCAAAGCTTGTGGAGGAGGGTGTCGATCGCTTCTACGATGTTCTGGTAAAGGAGCAGGAGCAGCGGCAGGTCGACCGCCAGATGCAGAAGTTTATTGAAAATCTAAGCCCTCATCACCAATATTCTTCTCGGGAATTCTTCGAAATTTTGGGTAAATTTCTGCTGGATAGCGGTAAGGAAAAAGATTCGATCCTGGTGCAGGCGGCAAAAGCGGGGGTCCCTGTTTACGCGCCGGCTTTGAACGATTCTTCTTTTGGGTATTCTTTTATTATGGCCCGGCACGGCGTGATCGATACCCCGGATGGGAAGGGATTAAAGAAGAGCAATGAAAGTAACTTCAGGTTTGTGGATCAAATGAAGGATACGGATGAAACCGTGCAGATTGCTTCCGCTGCCGGGAAATCGGGGGTCATTTATCTGGGCGGCGGGGTTCCCAAGAACTTCATTCAGCAGACCGAGCTCCTGAACCTGATCATGGGGCAGGACCTGCCCGGCCATGAATATGCCATTCAGGTCACGACGGATACCCCGCATTTCGGGGGTCTGTCGGGTTGTACTTTTGAGGAAGGACAATCCTGGGGAAAGATCGCGAAATCCGCCAAAAAGGTTCAATGCTTCTGCGACCTGACCATCGCATTGCCTATCCTGGCGCACGGCCTGGCTGAGGTTGAAGAACTGGCGGCAAAAAGAAAGAAGCCGCATTTCAATTGGTCTGACCCGAAACAGGTCAAAATTATTTACCGATGAATTTCTTAGGACAACAGGCAGATTATAAGAGCTCCGCTTTTGTGGTGGTTCCAGTGCCCTACGAGTCCACCACGACCTATGGCAAGGGGACGAAGAACGGTCCCGCCGCGATCCTCAAGGCTTCCCAACAGGTTGAGGAATTTGACGAAGAGCTTGGCCATGAGACCTGTGAAAAATCCAGGATCCATACTTTGAAACCTGTCTCTGTCGCCAGTCTCCAGTCGCGAGTCGCCAGTCTACTGAATGACAAAAAGACACCTGTTATTTTAGGTGGGGAGCACTCGATAACGCCGGTTGCGGTGAAGGCCTTTGCCGAGAAATATAAAAAACTTTCTGTTCTGCAGCTCGATGCGCATGCGGATCTGAGAAATAGTTATATGGGCTCCAAGAATAACCATGCCTGTGTTATGCGCCGGGTTCTCGAGATCTGTCCCGCCGTCCAGGTCGGGATAAGAAATATATCCAAAGAGGGGCATACCTTTGCCAAGAAAACCGGCCAATTGAAGAAGATCCACTGGGCGGAGCACCTGGAGGCGACGGAGCAGATCACCACCCAGCTTTCCGAGAACGTTTATATCAGCTTTGATCTGGACGCCTTTGACCCAGCGATCATGAGCACGGGCACGCCGGAGCCGGGGGGTCTTCTTTGGTATGAAGCCATGGATATCCTGAAGGCAGTTTGCTGGGAAAAGAATGTCATCGGTTTTGACGTAACCGAACTTTTGCCCCGCAAAGGGGATATCGCCCCTGATTTTACCGCGGCGAAACTGGCTTATAAGATAATGGGGTTTATTACCTCAAAGACTCTAAGGCTCTAAGAATCCGTTCTTCAACCTTTTTCTTTCCCAGAATCTCCACCACATCATACATGGGCGGGGATTGAAGGGTTCCGGTCAATGCCAGGCGGCAGGGGTGAATGACCACTCCGAGCTTAACCTCCATCTCTTTGGCCAGATCCTTAAAAACCGGTTCGATGTTTGCTTTGTTGAATGGCTCGACTTCTGCCAGCCGCTCCTTTAAGGTTTCTAATATCTCTTTTGCTTTTTCGGATTTGAAATACTTTTCTACTCCCTTGGGATCATACTCGAAGTTGTCGGTAAAGAAATATTTGGAGAGGGGAACGATGTCTGGAATAAGCACCAGGCGGTCATGGAAGGCGAGAACGACTTTTTTGACATAATCGAAATACTGTTTTCCGTAGGCTTCGATGATCAAGGGTTCGCACAGATCGATCAGCCGGTCGGAGAGGATCTGGCGAATATATTTTCCGTTCAGCCAATTGAGCTTATCTGTGTCAAAGACGGCGGAGTTCTTGGTGACCCCATCTAAAGAGAATTTTTCGATCAGCTCCTGCCGCGAGAAGATCTCCTGATCGCCGCAGCCCCATCCCAGGCGCGCGATATAGTTGAGAATGGCTTCAGGAAGGTATCCGATGTCCCGGTAGGCGATGACCGAGGTTGCCCCGTGGCGCTTGGAAAGCCGGGCCTTGTCTTTTCCCAGGATCATGGGGATGTGGGCGAATTTGGGAAGCTCCCAGCCAAAAGCGTGGTAAAGCAGGATCTGGCGGGGAGTGTTCGAAAGATGATCGTCTCCACGGATGACATGGGTGATCTCCATCAGGTGATCATCCACCACACACGCGAAATTGTAGGTCGGGAAACCATCCGATTTTAAGATCACAAAATCATCCAGCAATTCATTCTTGAAGATCACTTTTCCGCGGATGAGGTCTTCAACCACGGTGTCTCCGACGGGAGGAAGGAGAAAGCGGATAACTCTGGGCTTGCCGCTTCCCAGAAGTTTTTTTATATCTGATTCGGGGAGTTTGCGGCATTTGCCGTCGTACCGGGGGGCTTCTTTGCGCGCGGCGGATTCTTTGCGCTTTTTTTCCAGCTCCTCGGGGCTGCAAAAGCAATAGTAAGCCTTCCCTTCCTGTACCAATTGTTCCGCATGTTCCTGATGGATCTTTAGTCTTTCCGTTTGATAATAGGGGCCATAGCTTCCCCCGATATTTGGCCCTTCGTCCCAATCCAGCCCCAACCACTCCAGGCCGTGAAAGATGGCCCGGTTAGCCTCCAGGGTCGATCGTTCCCGATCCGTGTCTTCGATGCGGAGAATAAAAGTTCCGCCCTGGTTGCGCGCAAAAAGCCAGTTATAAAGGGCGGTGCGGGCGCCGCCGATGTGGAGGGCGCCGGTGGGGCTGGGAGCAAAGCGTACGCGAACTGCCATTTGTGTTCTCCCCTTCAGGAGTATATAATACAACAAAATGAAGAAGCTGTTCAATTGTTTAATCATTTGCGCCCTGATGATATCTTCCTCTTTTGCTCAGGAGATTGAGGACCTTGCTCTCAAGCGCGGAGTAGGGGTGAGGGCGTCAGGTATGGGGGGCGCATATACGGCGGTAGCGGATGATGGGAGCGCGGTCTTCTACAACCCAGCTGGACTAGCGGTTCCTGGCTTTCAGTATACTTTCGGAAATCCTGACAGCGGGAATGTAGATGTGGATGGTTCATTTGAATTTGTGAAGCTCGGCTATGTTGGTTATGGCGCCTGGAAAATGGTCGATGCGGCCAGCGATGAAGTCAATGTTACCGCGGTGGGATTCGGCAACCGCAGCGGGTGGCTGAACTGGGGAGTGACTTACAAGGGGGCGGAATGGGATGTGGGAGGGACAAAAGGTGACGGGGGATCGGCGGACATCGGGATCCTCCTGCGGATCACGCCGGAATTGAACCTGGGCCTGGTAGTCCAGGATATGCTGACCAGCAAATCGTTCCTGACCCCGGCTTCGGGAAGGGTCGGTTTCGGCTTTAAGCCGATCGGAGAGAGATTGCTGATCGCCGGCGATCTGGAGATCGAGAAATCTTCCCAGAGCAACGCCCATCTTGGCTTGGATGTCAACCTTGTGAAGGGATTCTCCTTGCGGGGAGGGTTTGACCGGGGAGAGCCAACGGCGGGACTGACTTTGGACCTCTATTTCTTTTCTTTTGATTACGCCGCGCTTTTTCATGAAGGCGGACAGACCACCCAGCGCTTTGAGGCCGGGATAAAGGTGCTGCCCCGGCGGGAGCGGCCCTTCTCCATCATCAAGCCCAAGGAATACGCCCTCATCGATATCAGCGGAGCGATCAAGGGCGGAAGAACGGAGTACAGCTTTTTCGGCGGGGTACGCCCCGGGCTGGATTCGATCCTGGCGGAGATCAGGAGGGCCGCCAAGGACAGTTCCATTGACGGGATCATGCTCAAGCTGGGAGGGTTCGGAGGCGGACTGGGAGGGATGGCCATGGTCCAGGAGATCCGCGCGGAGCTCACACGCGCGCGCCAGAAGGGCAAAAAGATCGTGGTCTATATCGAGGGGAGCGCGCTCGGGGATGAATATTATCTGGCCTCGATCGCGGACAAGATCGTGGCTCCGCCGGGAGCTGCCATCGGCGGATTTGGCAAGAGCATAGAGATCTACCGGATCAAGGGATTATACGAAAAGTTCGGGATCGAGTGGCAGGTCTTTGTCCAAGGCAAATATAAAGACGCCTTCGATCCCTTCTCCCGGGAAAAAATGACCAAGGATCAGGAGGAAATGGCGAAGGGGCTTATCGCGGATCTTTACCGGCAGATGCTCACCGACATCGCGGCGGACCGTAAGATGAAACTGGATAAGATCAAGACCATCGGCGACGGCATGATCTTTCCCGCGCGGCTTGCCCAGGAAATGGGTTTAATCGATGAGGTCGGCTATTATAAGGACGCGCGCAAGCTTGCCGCCGAGATCTTGGGGGAAAAGAAGGAAGAAGCCCAGATCGTCGAACCCAGGCTGGTTCAGCCGGATGAAGTTTTCCCGACCAGGGTCTTCGGGGTAGCGGTGATCGAGATCGACGGCGAGATCGTATCCGGAAGCGGCGGGGAGAACATTCTCTTCGGGGGGAGTTACGTGGGGTCGGAGACGGTTGCCCGCTACATCCGTAAAGCCAGCGACGATGTGTTCGTTAAGTCCATCATTTTGAGGATCGACAGCCCGGGAGGGGACGCGGTGGCGGCAGGTGAGGTCTATAAGGCCGTAAAATACGCCAAGGAAAAGGACAAGATCGTGATTGCTTCCATTGGCAGCGTGGGGGCATCGGGCGGGTATTATATTGCTTCCGCGGCGGACAGGATCGTGGCGAACCGCTCCAGCATTACCGGAAGCATCGGCGTCATCGGGTATATGCCGGTCTACCCGGAACTGCTCAAAAAACTGGACATTGAGACCGAAGTGGTCAAGGAAGGCCGCCACGCGGATATGTTCTCCGGCTTGAGGAAGCTGACGTCGGTGGAGGTCTTTGCCATTGAAAGGCTCCAGAAGGAAGCTTATGATGAATTCGTCCAGGCAGTGGTCAAGGGCCGGAAAATGACCACAGCAGAAGTTGAGGAAGCTGCCCAGGGTCAGATCTATACCGGTTCTCAGGCGCTGGACCTTAATTTGGTTGACAAATTGGGAGGGTTCTCAGACGCGGTGGACCTGGCAAAGGACGAAGCCAAGATCATGGGAGAGCCCAGATTGATATTCTATCATGAACCCAGCTTCTTTTTTACCTACGGGGAGGGGATAGCGGAAACCCTGGGCTTCAGGGATTTACCTCTTTTGAACCTTTTTCCGGAGCGGAGCGGGAAGGCACTATATAGGTGATCTCTTCCGGATAGACCATATTCAGTTTTTCTCGGGCGTATTTTTCAATGTAATCCAAATTCTCTTTTTCCGCGACCCGGCCGATCAAACTGCGGTTCCGGCTGACGATCTCCGAGAGCTTAACCTTTAGATCCGTGACACGGTACTTGAGGCCGATGTTCTGGGTGTAGATGTAGAGATGGATCCCGGCCAGGACCACGAAGACGAACAAGATGAACACCGCTCTTCGAAACCCGAATTTCATAGCTTTTCCGCCGCTCTCAGTTTAGCGCTTTTTGCCCGGGGGTTGGAAGCGATCTCGTCGCTAGAAGGCTGGACCGGTTTCTTGGTCAAGACCGAAAGCGTTCCCTGTTTTCCGGCTTCCCGGAAGGCGTTCTTGGCGATGCGGTCTTCCAGCGAATGGTAAGAGATCACCACGATCCGGCCGGCCGGTTTTAAGAGGTCAATCGAATCCTTGAGGGCGATCTTAAGGTTTTTCAGCTCCTGGTTGACCGCGATGCGCAGAGCCTGGAAAACGCGGGTAACCGACTCTCTTTTTTTCCAGGTAAAGATCGACTTTTCAATTATTTCTTTAAGTTGAAGGGTGCTTTTTATTTTTTCCTTCTCGCGTCTCTGAATAATGGCCCTTGCGATTCTCTTTGAAAAGCGCTCTTCGCCGTATTCACGAAAGACCCTTTCCAGCTCATCCGGACTGGAGCGGCTGACGATCTCCTCAGCAGTAAGTTTTTGGGAGCGGTCCATGCGCATGTCCAGGGGGCCGTCTTTTTGCAAACTGAAGCCGCGTCCCGGCTCATCGATCTGGTAGGAAGAGACCCCCAGGTCAAAGAGGATCCCATCCACCGGTTTTTTTACGATATTTTTAATGTTCTTGAAATTATCATTGATGAATTCAATGTCTTGAAACCTTTCCAATCTTTCCCGTGTTTCGATCATAACCTCGTAATCCGCATCGATTGCAATGATCTTGCATTCCGGACATTGGGCCTTGATCGCCTGGGTATGCCCGCCGCCTCCTAGGGTGCAATCGGCGTAGACCCCTCCTGGTTTGGGGGCAAGGAAATCGATAGATTCCTTGAGCAGTACCGGGATATGTATTAGTTCTTTATCTGACATGGGTTTCAGTGAAATTATAGCATAAATGTTTCGAAAATATGGAGTATGGTACGAGCCAAATCATGCCCCAATGTTAGATTCTATCTTGATCTGATGCGCGGGAAAAGACCGCTGCGAAAGCTCATTTCACTCCAATCCCACAAAAATTTGAACCAGGCGGCAAAGGCTAACCCTAAAGAGATCGGGCTGGCTCTCAGTGTCCTAGAGGAGCTGCATAATCAAAACAAGGGGCCGGAGCAGATCATCGTAACCCAAAATGCCGCCGTTTATCATAACCGCAAAACGCTCCAAGCGTTGTTTGGGGGAGGGACAGATCAGATCGTTGATTTTATGGGGAAAGACAGTGTTTTGGATCTTAGAAAGGCCGGACTGAAGAACGAACTGGAAAGCAAACAGCAAAGATCGGTCCGGCGGGTAATGGATATGTTGAGAGGGGATCGACCTCTGGAAGACCTGATCACTTCCGAATCAGAAAGGGTCTTAATGGATTTAGCGGTCAAATGTCCTTCTGAGACAAGGGATTTTCTTAAGGCTCTGATTTCGCTGTTCCGCGAAGGGAAAACTCCCTTGAAGATAGTATTACCCGCCAATCTGGGTGCGCCTCAAAATCGCTGGATCTTAGAAAGAATGGGGAAAGAACCCGATTTTATTCTGAGCATGCTTGAGGAAGGCATTCTGGATGTCAAACGGCGAGGGGGCATCCGCTTTATGCTTCCTACAATTGATAAGACCCCGAAGCTGAGGGCTCCTTCCTTGGACTTTGAGCTTGAGACTCTAAGAAATGCAGATGTGCAGGCTGAGATCGAAAAAAACGAAGAGCTCGGCAACCTGGTCTTGTTCCGGGCTCTGCTTGCGGCCCGGATCGAGCTCTATGCCCTGGGTGAGGCCAAGAGCGCGGCCAAGAAGAGCGGGAATGAAAAGGCCTATCGTGGATTTGTCGAGGACATGAAGCATTTTTCCGGAAAGCTTGAGGAACTCGGATCAATTTTTCCTTTTGGAAGAATGAGCTACCGCCAGATGCTGAAGGAAAAGGTCAAGATCGCTCAGGATATGGCGCAGGCATCCAATAACACCGCCGCGGACACGGTTTTGTCGGCGCTGACTCCCAAACTCATGGAGATCTTAGAGACTCAGGAAGTTGCCCGGGTCCGATCAAGTAAGAGATCCAAAGGCAATATGGGACTTCGCCTTTCTTCCGGCAAGGTGGAAATCATTGATGATCTGAAAGGAAACTGCGTGATCTCAAGCAAAAAATATAAAAAGACGGCCTCCGGAATTTTACGCAAGACCATGATCGATAATAACGTTACCACGCATAAGATCTTGAGCATGTTCGAGCATGAGGTTGAAGAAGTGGAAAAGGAGAAGAAAAGGAATGCAGCGATGACCCTGGGCCTGAGGATTATCGCTCAAGATCCATATGGATGGTGGAGCAAATTATATGAGGCGAGCCTGCGTTTGTCCATGGTGAGGGACATGGGGAAGCGAAAGGCGTTTGTTGAGCTTTGGGGCGCGCTGGAGCTGGCGAAGATCCCGACCGAACAATCGCGCAATTTAGCTCGCTCAATGATTGGGGCCGCAGTGGCAGACCTTGAACGCCGGAATGAAGTATTAGATTCACAAAGGCAAAGCCTTTTAAGGCTCAAGGGCCATACCGAGCAACTTATCGGCAAAGTATTGTTGGGGTTGGCGGAAAGGTGGGCGAAATATTTCGCCAAAGAGGGGCGCAATCTTAAGAACCTGAATACCTTGGGAAGGATCCAGGAGCGCCTGGGAAAATATCTGGGCACGCTTTTGGGTCCCAAAAAGGAAGACCTGAGAGAACACTGGCTCAGGCAGGCGCGCTCGCATGTTACCGGTGTTTTAAGGCAAATGTCCGGCATCGCCGAGCTTTTAAAGAAAGAAGAAGAAGTCGAAGACAAATTGATGGATGCGCCGATCAAGGCCGCCCGTCATATCCTCCTGATCGAGTTTGATTTTGTCAACCGGGGCAGAACATTTAAAAAAGACGAGAGAAAAAGAGCCCTCAAGGAATTTTACCGGGAAAAGGTTAAAACTTATGGGGCAAGAATAGCTTTGGTTGATTCGCAAATGGAGATGGATCTATAGATTTATGCTTCAAGCTCTTTTTTGAGAAGTTTGTTGACCAGCCCCGGGTTGGCCCTTCCCTTGGATGCCTTCATGACCTGACCGACCAGGAACCCGATCGAAGTCTTTTTGCCTTTCTTGTATTCCTCCACCGGTTTCGGGTTGTTTTTGATCACCTCTTGAATGATCTTTTTCAATTCAGCCTCATCGCTGATCTGGGTCATTCCGGATTCAGCAATGACATCCTTGATCTGCTTTCCGGTCTTTAAGACCTGGACCAGAACACTTTTGCCGATCTTTCCGCTGATGGTGCCTTTATCAATAAGCTCCAGGATCTCCGCTAACTGGGGCGGAGAAAAGTCCACCGCATCAATGGATTTCTTGTTCTCATTCAGATAAGCGTTCAGGTCGCCCAGCATCCAGTTAACGATGGTCTTGGGATTTTTGTAAAGCTTCAATGTTTCCTCAAAGAAGTTCGCCATGGCTTTGGATGAGATCAGGAGCCCGGCGTCGTAATTGGACAATTTGTAATCCTCCATGAACCGCTTTTTCCTGGCTTCGGGAAGCTCTTCCAGGGTCTTGTGGATCTCTTCGATCCATGCCTTTCCCGGCTCGAGCGGCACCAGGTCCGGCTCGGGGAAATAGCGGTAATCATGCGCGTATTCCTTGCTGCGCATGCCGGTGGTGGTGTCAGTAACGTCATCATAGAATCGGGTTTCCTGTACGATCGATCCCCCTTCTTCCAGGGCTTCAATATGGCGTTTTTGTTCGGCAGCTAAAGCTTTTTCTACAGCTTTAAATGAATTCATGTTCTTGACCTCGGTCTTGGTCCCGAATTCCTTGGAGCCCATGGGGCGGATGGAGATATTGGCGTCGCAGCGAAGCGACCCTTCTTCCATCTTGGCGTCGCAGACGCCGATGTACTGCAAAAGGTTAGCTAATGATTGCATAAAGATCGATGCTTCCCGCGGAGACCGGATGTCCGGCTCGGATACGATCTCCATCAGGGGGACGCCGGTGCGGTTGAAATCCACCAGGGATTCTTCCGCGCCCATGATGCGCTCGGCCCCCTTATGGACCAGTTTTCCCGCATCCTCTTCGAGGTGGACGCGGGTTATGCCGATCTTTTTGTTTTTCCCGTCAACTGCAATGTCCAAGTGTCCCCTGGTAGCCAGGGGGAGCTCGTATTGAGAGATCTGGTAATCTTTGGGCAGATCCGGGTAAAAATAATTTTTGCGCGCAAAAACCGAAGAGGGTTCGATCTTGCAGTCAAGCGCCAGGGCGGTCTTGATGGCAAGCTCGATCGCTTTCTTATTGGTGACGGGTAAGACCCCGGGTTGGCCGGTGCAAACCGGGCAAATATTTGTGTTCGGAGCGGCCCCGAACTTGGTCGAACAGCCGCAGAACATCTTGCTTTCGGTCGAAAGCTGGGCGTGGATCTCGAGCCCGATCACGGTCTCGTATTTCATGCCCTAGATTATATCTTATTTCAGGAGGTGAATGAAGAGGGAATGATCCCTTCCTCGAGCAGGTCCCGGAACTCCCGGTAGGTTATTTCATGCAGGGGGAGCCAGAAGTGGGTCTTAGTGTCAAGGACGGTCCCGAAGAATTTTCCATCGACCCTTCTGACCACGATTATCTTTCCGGGTTCTAGTTCAGCTGCGAACTCAAAGCCCAGCCATTTCTCGTCTTCTTCCGCCAGCAGCCCTTCCGGGATACTCTTGGGAGCGAGGAGGGGATAGGTGACCTCGATCAGGAGGCGGTTAAGCCGGATGATCTTCATTTGCTGTTCCCGGGTGAGCTGGGAGAAGGGCTTGTTGCGGTAGCCGCTCGTTTCCCGGATGAGACGCTTCATCTCCGCGGTCAGGATGACATTTTTGTTCTTGGCGCGCCAGAGGTCATAGAAATTCGGGGTACGCAGGATCTCGTTGATCCAACCCAGACTGCCCTTGGGGGATTTGGTTTCAATTCCATAGTCGTCGGCCTCAATTGCCTGAGCCAGGGCCTTTATCGTATACGGCCCCATGAATTCCCTTCCCTTGAACCCAAAGGAGGCTTTGGGCTTAGGTTTGGGTTTTGGCTTTGGGACCGCCGGTCTTGCGCTCCGGATGATCTTCTGGAATTCCTGCTTGGGCACGTGGATCTTGAAGGTCTTGGGGGCCTTGGGATGGCGGATGACCAGGTATTTTTTGGTGAAACGAAGGCCCCGATAGCGGGTAACGATGGTAAGGTATTCCTGGCCTTTTTTTAAGCTGACCTTGGTGCTGAAGTTCAGGTCCTTATCGATCTTGACAGGCTTGTCATTAACATAGACCGACTGCACACCCGGCGCGGCCTGGCCGTAAACTTCACCTTCGATGGCGAAGAAATATTCCGGACCATATTCCCTTCCTTCGTAAATGACGGCACCGGCGTGAGAGCAGTTGAAAAAGAAAAGGAGGAGGAGACTCAGAGGGACCAGCCCTTTTAAGCGAATAAAAATGTTTTTCGCCAGGGTATTCAAGATGCCATTATTATAGCGAAGGTTTCTGCTTATGCCAATCCGTGTTTTGTTCGTAGGTAAAAGCGGCGCGGAGGACGGTTTCCTCGGCAAAGGCCTTGCCGATGATCTGCAGTCCGATCGGCAGCCCCCCGCGCATCCCGCAGGGAATGGAAATGGCGGGAAGCCCGGCCAGATTGACCGGAATGGTCGCGATGTCGGATAAATACATCGAAAGCGGGTCCGCGGCTTTTTCTCCGATCTTGAAGGCGACCGTGGGCGAGGTGGGCGAAATCAGGCAATCGCATTTACCGAAGGCCTTGTCAAAATCCTTCTTTATCAGGGTCCTGACCTTGAGGGCCTTGAGATAATAAGCATCGTAATATCCGGCCGAGAGGGCATAAGTGCCGAGCATGATCCTTCGCTTGACCTCGCTGCCGAAGCCCTCGCGCCGCGTATTGTAATACATGGTGAGGAGGTCCTTGGATCCCTGGCTGCGGTGGCCGTATTTGACTGCATCATAGCGGGCGAGGTTGGAGCTGGCTTCCGCGGGAGCGATCAAGTAGTAGGTCGCGACCGCGTATTCAAAGGTCGGCATAGAGATCTCAACCAGCTCCGCCCCCAGTTCTTCGAGTTTTTTCATTGCTTTTTGCACCGCATCCTTGACCTCTTTTTCGACCCCCTTGCCCAGAAGCTCTTTGATGTAGCCGACCCTCAGTTTTTTTATGTTGTCTGCCAGCGCCTGGCGGAAGTCCGGTACCGGCAGGTCAACCGAGGTCGAATCTTTTGGATCGTGGCCGGCAAGGATGTTCATCAGGATGGCGGCGTCGGTGACGTCTTTGGTGAGGGGACCGATCTGGTCCAGGGAAGAGGCAAAGGCGACCAATCCATAGCGTGAGACCCTGCCATAGGTGGGTTTCAATCCGACTACCCCGCAGAAAGAGGCAGGCTGCCTTATGGATCCACCGGTGTCAGAGCCCGTGGCCAGGACCGCTTCATCGGTTGCCACCGCCGCGGCGGAACCACCCGAGGATCCTCCCGGGACGGTCTTGGTATTCCATGGGTTATGGGTTGGGTGTATTCCGGAATTCTCGGTGGAGGATCCCATGGCGAATTCATCCATGTTGGTCTTGCCCAGGATCACCGCGCCCGCGTCTTTGATCTTGGAGACTACGGTCGCATCATAAGGCGGTATATAATTTGACAGGATCTTTGAGGAGCAGGTGGTCAGGATCCCCCGGGTGCACATATTGTCTTTAATGGCGATGGGGATCCCGGTCAGAGGCGTTATCTTCTCGTTCTTTTTGACCCTTTCATCCGCCGCCCGGGCCTGTTTTAAGGCTTCTTCTTTGGTGATGGTAACATAAGCCTGGATCTTGTTTTCGACCTGGTCGATGCGCGCCAGGACCGCCTCGGTGAGCTCGACCGAACTGATCTCTTTGTTGGTGATGAGGCTATGCAGTTCGTGGGCGGTTTTGTGGTGCATTCTATTCCACTATCCTCGGGACCCGGAACATATGCGTTTCTTCTTCAGGGGCATTCGCTAGAATGTCACTGGTATCCTGGCAAGGAACGATCTTGTCCTCCCGGAAGACGTTCTTCATGGGGATGGCGTGGGCGGTAGGAGGTACATCCTGGGTATTCAATTTCTTGAGATTGTCCGCGAACGTGAGGATCGCCGAGAGCTGTTCGGCAAAGAGCTTCTTTTCCTCTTCCGAGAGCCCCAGGCGCGCAAGCCTGGCTACATGTTCAACATCGATCTTCATGGCGAGATTATTATAGCAAGGGAAGGATTAGAGGGGAAGGGTGAAATGGAAAACGGCGCCTTTATCGTGCCCGCCGGAAACCGCCCAGAGGCGTCCGCCGTGGGCCTCAATGATCCCTTTGGAAAGAGCCAATCCCAGGCCGGTCCCGCGCACCGCGGCTGCTTCCTTGCTGGAGCGGTAGAACTTCTCAAAGATATGCGGCAGGTCTTGGGGATCGATTCCCATCCCCTCATCCCGGACCGATAGCTGGACCTTTTTATCCAGAAGCTGAGTGGAAACAAAGATCTTCCCCTTTGGCTTTGAAAATTTTATGGCATTGGATAAAAGGTTCGTGATCACCTGGATGATCTTTTCCTCTTCCAAGGGAACCGGGGGCAGATCGGGACTGATCTCCTGTACCAGGTCTAATTTTTTTCCGTTTTGCATGGGCTTCATCTCTTCGATCGCTCTTTGGAGCACATCGGCTAGGGAGAGAGGAGTCTTTTTTATTTTTGACATCCCGGATTCAAGCCGGGCGAGGTCCAACAGATCGTTGGTCATGTTCAGGATCCGCAGCGACTGGCGCTGAATGACCTGGAGCGGCTCTTTTTGGTCCTCGGTAAGCTTTCCAAAGCTTTCTTTTGAAAGGGCCTGAGTGTAACCGATGATCGAGGTGAGCGGGCTTTTGGTCTCATGCATGATCAGGTTCATAAAATTGGCTTGGGCGCTGGATAACTCCTCCACCTTGTTCTGTTTCTCGATGAATTTGCCGGAGAGATAAGAACTTAGATACACGAGCAAGATACCGACGAAGAGGAGGGCGATGGAGATGGAGGTGATGTAGCTAAAATTCAGATGGAGAGCGGCGGGGGGGGAGCTTAAGTTGTAATGCGGGATCAGGAGATAAGCTTCCAGAGTGCAGTTGAGGATGAAGAGGGCGGTGGCCTGGGCGGCAAGGAGATAGGCAAAAGCCCCGGCGCTGAACATGGAGATCATGACCAGTTCCGGCAGGTAAAGGAGAACGAAGGGGCTTTCAATCCCCCCGGTCAAATGCACGAATAAGGTGACCACCAAGAGGTCCACGCTCGCCCTGAAATAGTTGAAGAACATGTTTTCACTGAAGGGTCGGTAATACTGGGCAAGAATGGCATAAGCCGTGTTGAAGACGATCGAAAAAATTATGATGAGAAAGGAAGGCAGCAAGGGGAAGCCGGCCCCCTGCACGTGTTTCAGAAAGAAGACGACGGCGGTGATAAGAATGATGGCCGCCCAGCGGATGCGGATGAACCAGAGCTCCCTTTGCTGGTTTTCGGTTAAGGTCGTTTGTTGCATGTTGAACGAATTATATTACACCAGCCGTAAGCTGGCAACCGCCTGAAGCGCTAGATCGGAAATCCTTTCTTGCCTGAAATGATGGTAGGCCGCGCATCCGATCATGGCGGCGTTGTCTGTGCAGTATTCGAGGGGAGGGATCTGGGTGGTTAGGTGGTTGGCGAAACACTCTTCTTTTAATTGTTTTCTTAACCGGGAATTGGCGGATACCCCGCCTGCCAGGGCGACGGTCTTACAGTTGAACTCTTTTGCTGCGCGGATGGTTTTTTCTACCAGGACGTCAGCTATGGCTTGCTGGAAGGAAGCGACAAGGTCTTCTGTCGCCGGTTTCCGGTCGCCTGTCATTTTATTAACATAATTGACGACGGCGGTTTTGATGCCGCTGAAGCTGAAATCATATCCCGTTCCGAGCATGGGCCGGGTAAAGCGAATAGCGTTCGGATCGCCTTCCTTTGCTAATCTATCGATGATCGGTCCGCCCGGATAGCCGAGTTTCAGGAAACGGGCGACTTTGTCAAAAGCTTCCCCCGCCGCGTCATCGCGGGTACGGCCCAGCACCTGGAATTTTCCATGGTCCTTTGCTAAAACCAACAGGGTATGTCCTCCAGAGACAATGAGGCAAACAAAAGGGAATTGGGGGATTGGGTGATTGGGGGATTGGGGAATAAAATTTGCATAGATGTGGCCCTCTAGATGATTTACGCCGATGAGCGGGATATCCAGGGCATAGGCAATGGCCTTGGCCGCGCAGATCCCGACCATCAGAGACCCGACCAGTCCCGGACCGTAGGTCACAGCCACGGCGTCAATGTCTTTCAGTTCGGTTCCGGCGGAAGCAAGTGCTTCCCGGATGATGGGATTGATGACTTCTATATGCTTGCGCGAGGCGACCTCCGGCACGATCCCGCCGTATTTTTTGTGGAATTCGACCTGGGAGGCAACGATGCCGGAAAGGACTTCCTTTCCATCTTTAACAACTGCGGCGGAGGTTTCGTCGCAGGAGGTTTCAATCGCGAGAATATTCACCGAACCTATAGATTGAAGCTCTGAGAGAACGCCCCGGTAGCATAAGCATTATAGGTCGAAGCGCTGCTGCTGGTATCATTGAGGTCCGGGACCAGGTATCTGACTTCAACTCCGGCTGAAAAACCGCCAAAGTTATAGCTTATCCCGACTTCTGCCTGCGCGCCGGTGGTCTGGGTGGTTGATCCCCCTGCAGTCGTGCTGTTGTAGCTCAGTCCGGCGCCGGCGTAGGGGCGCAGGCCTCCGCCCAGGTCCTGGCCGTAGATCAGATCCAGTGAGACTGGCATGTAGGTGTAAGTTGTGCCGCCTTCATCATAGGTGGTGGTCTCAACCATGCCCCTGACCGAAAGATTTTCAGTAAAGCCATAATCCGCTGCCACGCCGTACATCATGGAGGAAGTCCCTCCGGCGGAATTATAAACGCCGGCTCTTCCTGATACATTCAAGGTTCCGGCAAAAGCGGGAGCGATGACAAGAGACAAGAGACTGAGGATGGCGATAGTTTTTTTCATAAAGCACTCCTTTTTGAATTTATTCTCGATTATACATCATAGGTCAAGGCTGAGGCAAGTCTTGCAGTTGATATCATAAGGAAGTATAATATCTGCAGTTTATGCCGCAGGAAGATGCGAGATTAACAGCCTATCGCCGGACGATCGCGATCATAATGGTCGTTGTGTTTCTGGCCTTGGCATTCATGGTCATTCGGCCTTTCCTGGTGGCAATAATCGGGGCGGCGGTCCTGGCCTATCTTTTTTACCCCATCTACAAATATCTCAGGGACCATTTGCCGCCTTTTCTCCCGGGAGAGACCCTGGCTGCGATCATAACTTGTTTTTTGATCATCCTGATCGTTTTGATCCCAATGGGTTCGATTACCGGCCTTCTCACCACTGAAATACGGGGAGGGTACCTTTATTTTCAGAAGATCGTGTCCGCGCCGGACTTCAAATTCGATCTGCCTCCGATCGTAAGCCAGCGCATTGGCGATATCTCCCAGTATCAGGCCCAGATCGCGAATTTTGGCGGGCAGCTCATTGGTTGGCTGCAGCAGGTGGTAAGAGGGATCCCGAACGTGTTCCTGAACATCCTGATCACCATTTTTTCGGTCTATTTCTTTTTAAAAGGCGGACACAACATCAATGCCTTTTTGCAGGATGTTTTTCCTCTTCCCGCCGGCAGATACAAGCAGATATTTTCGCGGCTGGATGACCTGAGCCGGGGGATGCTTCTGGGGCAGATCGTGGTGGGGATCATTCATGGCTTTTTGTCCTGGGCTGCGTATACGGTCCTGGGGGTTCCCAGTCCGGTGCTCTGGGCGTTCCTAACGGCGATCATATCCATTATTCCGGTTTTGGGGGCAGGTTTGGTGTGGTTTCCGATTGCACTTGTTCTTTTTATCTGCGGGTTGGCGGCTGGGACCTACTGGAAAGGGATCGCGCTTTTTGTTTATGGTTTGCTGATCTTGTCCACCATTGACAATGTGCTGAAACCAAAGATCATAGGGGACCGCTCCCGCATCCATCCCCTGGTGATATTGTTCGGCATCCTGGGAGGGATCCAGCTCATTGGTATCCCCGGGATCATAATCGGACCCCTGGTTTTAGGCCTGGTGGATGTGGTGATGGGGATCTTCAGAGAGGTAATTTAGAGGCCGGCTTTCCAGCTATCCCCCAATTTTCCTTCGGAATATCATCGATGACCACGGTCACGGCCTCAGGCGGGCATTTGACCGTGTCGCAGACGGTCTTGGTCACGTTCTGGATCAATTTCTCCTTGGTGGCCGCGTCTCTTCCGGCCCACATCCCGATCCTCACGATTGGCATATTTATCCCTCCTTTGCTAGAATTATAACACAGGGGAGATTGCCATGCCTGAATTGCCCGAAGTTGAAACTGTAAAAGAGGACATCCTTCCTTTTGTAAAGGGAAGGGTCATTAAAGAGATAGATGTTATAAGCTTAAAGAACATCCTGAAAGGGACCTCTCCTTCACAGTTAAAAAAAGAGCTCGAGGGCGAAAAGATCATAAGTGTTGAGCGGAGAGCAAAATATCTGATCTTTAAGCTGGCCTCAGGCCGGTGCTTTACGATACATCTGGGCATGACGGGAAGGGTTCTTTTTGCTCCGGATGATTATGTGAAGGCGGTCTTTTATCTTTCGGGAGGCAGGGTCCTTTATTTTTCCGACGCCAGGCGCTTCGGCAAGATCCGGTTCTACCAGGAATATCCTGATCTTAAGCTTGGCCCGGAGCCATTGGGAAGAGAGTTCACGGCAGCAAGCTTCAAAGAAATGTTGAAGAAAAAGAAGACCGCGATAAAGATCGCGCTTTTGGACCAGAAGTTCATCTCAGGACTGGGAAACATCTATGCGATCGAGTCTCTCTTCCGCGCCGGGATCCATCCCAGAAGACCCGCGAATAAACTGAACGATGCCGAGGTCAAGAAGTTATATCATCAGATCAAAAAAGTCCTGGCCGAGGCCCTGGGTTACCGGGGGACTTCGGACAGCTGGTTTTTGGATGCGCATGGCAAAAAGGGCGGTTTTCAGTTAAGATTGAAGGTGTACGGACGAAAAGGAGAACCCTGTTTTAAATGTAAGACTCCTGTTAAGCGGATCGTGATGGGGCAAAGGGGTACATATTTTTGCCCGAGGTGTCAGAAGTGAAGATTAAACCATCAAAAATAATTTGTGTTGGTTTAAATTATAAAGATCATGCAAAGGAATTGAAAATGCCCATACCTGAGTATCCGATCCTTTTCATGAAGCCGCCGAGCGCTCTGATCTTCAGCAATGATCCGATCGTTTATCCTCCTCAGACCAAAGAGTTGCACTACGAGGCGGAATTGGCGATTGTTATCAAGGACAGGATCAAGAATGTTAAAAAAGAAGAGGCCTTGAGGCATGTTTTGGGCCTCACTTGCGGAAACGATGTGACGGCCAGGGATTTGCAGAGAATGGACGGTCAGTGGACCCGCGCCAAATCCTTTGACAGCTTCTGTCCGGTGGGGCCGAAGATCGTAAAGGATATCGATCCGGACAAGCTGGACATCAAGCTTTTGCTGAACGGAAAAGTCAAACAATCCTCCAACACCTCGAATATGATCTTTAAGGTCGATCACTTAGTTTCCTTTGTTTCCCAGGTCATGACCTTAGAGCCCGAGGACGTGATCCTGACCGGGACGCCTCCGGGTGTCGGCCCTATGCAGGCGGGAGATGTGGTTGAAGTGGAGATCGAGGGAATAGGGAAATTGAGTAATAAGGTGGTTATTTCTTCTTGAAGCTTTTGACGTCTTCCACAATCAGATTCACTTCTTCGCGGCCCTTGTAAACATTGATGTTCAGTTTCACCACGAACCGGGCCCGCTTTTTCATGAGAACTCTTTTGATCCAGGGCTGGTTTCCGAAGAAAATGACGAAGGGTGTTCCTTTCTCCAGGGTTCCCCGGATATGCTGCTGGTCCCGCCCAAAGACTTGCCAGCGCTTTATCCTGGCCGGCACGAGGAAGCGCGGTTCCTCAAAAGCCGAGCCAAAAGGAGAAAGAAGGTCTTTAAAGAACTTGACCTCGGGCAGGCTGATCTGGCCCTCGTTAAGGGTGCCTGCCACCACTAGCCGTTCTCTCTTGCTCTTGACCACTGTTTGGGTCACCGCAGCAAAGGTCTTCTGAAAATCAGCGATCTTTTCTTTTTCCAGCTTGAAGCCGGCCGCTCCGGCGTGTCCGCCAAAGCTTCGGAAGAGGTCTTCGCCTGTCTCCTTTTTATATTTATCGGAGCAGCGCCGCAGGATATTGATGGCGCTGATACCCTTGATGCTGCGCATGGAGCCATAGGCGGGCTCCTCTTCGAGGAAGGGCGAGGGAGAGGTCGTCCCGATCGTTACGGCGGGCACGCCGTACCTGGAGACGAGCTTTGAGGCCACAATGCCAATGATGCCCTTGTGCCATTCTCCCGCGACCGCGATCCCGGCGTCCTTTTTGGGATCGAACTTTAACTGTTTCTCAACTTCCTCAAAGATCGCCTGTTCGATGTCGCGGCGGTCCTCGATGTAGGAAAACATCTTGGAGAGGCTGGTCCGGGCCTGTTTCTCGGTATGCGCCATGAGAAGATCCAGGCCTTCCTCGGCCGCGCCAAAGCGGCCCGCGCCGTTCAAGAGGGGAGCGACAAAGAACGCCAGCGCTTCCTCGTCCACCCGCTCAATGTGCTGGGCCTTGATAATGGCAGAAAGCCCTGCATTTTTCTTTTTCGAATTGAGGATTTCTAATCCTTTCTTGACGATGGCCCGGACCTCTCCCGTCATGGGAACAATGTCCGCGACCGCGGCCAGGGCAACCGAATCCAGGAAATGGTCTTTGATGTTGATGCCCGCCTTTTCTGCCAGGGCCCGGGCAAGTTTGTAGGCAACTGCCGCACCCGGCAGGTTATAGGCGGCGTGGTCAGGAGCAAGGTCGAGTTTTGGATTCAGTATCGCGATGGCGTCCTTGGGGAGGTCCTTTTTCTCCGGTTCATGGTGGTCGGTGATGATAACGTCGATCCCCATGGCTTTGGCACGGGTCACCAGTTCGTTGTCCTTTATGCCGCAGTCCGTGGTGATGATGGTCTTGAAACTGCGGTGGTGGATCCTCTCCAAGGCTTCGGCGTTCAACCCGTAGCCCTCGTTCAAGCGGTGGGGTATGTAGTAAGTGATGGTATCCTTCGCGATCTTCCGGGCTTCCTTGCTGTCCATTCCTTCCGAAAGCTTCTTGGCGCGTATCCATCTCAAGGTCTTGGTTAAGAGGGCGGTGCCGGTCTGGCCGTCCACGTCATAATCGCCGTAGATCAGGATCTTTTCATTGGTTCCGATCCGATCAAAGATATGGGAAACGGCTTTATCCATCTCTTTGAAATAGCTGTAGTCGGCAATGGGGGCGGTGTCTTTGGCTGCGGCCAGGGCCTCTTTCTCAAGCTGCTCCAGGGTCTTTACGCCGTTGGCAAGCGCGGTCTGCGCCATGATCCGGAAGATCGAGGTGGGATTCTCCGGCGCTTCCAGATCTCGGACCCTCTGAACAAGCTGTTCTCGTACCTCCTCTGAAGTTGAGGCCTCCCTGATCTCTTCGATCAGTTTTTTTCTCTGTCCCGAGGAAAGCGGGCGGTAGAAGTGTTCATAGATATGGTCGGCGGATATACAATCGAACTTGTCAACCAGCGCCAGCAGGATCTGCGGATGAATGTTTGGGAGCGGCTTTTTTCGGCGGGAGTTGAGCTTTTCCAAGAGTTTTTTTTCAAGGAGGGGGAGGAACTTGCTGGCGTGTTCGGTCAGGGCCAGGGCGCGTATGCCGGCCAGCATGCTTTCTTCGGCCACCGGGGCGAACCTTTTCTTGGTCCAGATAGTCTTGGGCTCTTCCGCCTTGCTCAGGAAATGCTCGACTTCATCCACGGTGATGATCTTGATGTCCAGGGCGGTCATCATGCAGTTCGCAATACAGATGGCCCAGAGGGCGGGGTCATCCTGTGGTTTTAAATCGGCCCGGTGCGGGTCGGTTAATTTCTTGTCCACTTCGAGCATGAGCCGGAGGATGCGGTTCTGCCGGGAATTCTCCTCGGGATGGAGCCTGAGCAGTCTTTCTAGGGCTTTGTCAAAGATGTCTTTGCTCTTCGGGTCTTCCACGCCTGATCTGTATCTCATTGTTGCGTAGAGCAGAGCGGCGGCCAGGACCTCATTTCGTTTTATGATTCTAGCCGTTTCTTCTTCGGTCAGCTCTTTGCGCCTTCCCGGCCGCACTTCCTTTGTCTCGGGGAAAAGGTCACAAAGGGATTCCGCCACGCGCAGCAATTTCTTGGTGCGGAGCGGGAGGTCGGCGTAGGCGGCGATCCTGTGCCCAACAGCTAAGGAGGCTTCTTTGATGAATCTAAAAAGCGCCTTGTTCTTTGACAGGTACTCCAGGGCTTCACCTTCGATGCTGAAGGAATTGTTCAGATAAAGGTGAAGGATCTCGTCCATTTCCATGGGGAGGTGGGCGCGGTGTTTGGCGTAGAAGTATTTTCTGGAAGAAAGCATGTCCGCCAGGACCACGATGAACTTGAGGGTGGGGTCCTCAGCGGTAAGGGGGGTTGGTTCCGGCCGGTTAAATATGCTCATGTGTTCGCCCGCGGCTACTTCCGCGTCAAAGACCAGGGGCGCGAGTATTTTTTTCTCGCGGCGGCCCTGGGTCTCAAAAAGATCTTTGAGCTTGCGGGCGGCGAGGTGGCCGTGGGCCGGATTATATCTTCCCCATTCGAGGCTTCCTTCAGGCGTTTCCCAGGCGTTCTTGTAGGTATCGTGGATGATAATGGAGAAAATTGCCTGGTCAATGAGGTTCTCCCTTCCCAGGGCCTTGCAGAGCATGACGGCGATCTCCGCCGCGATGTACTCGTGCTCGATCAGGCCCGAAAGCCCGGTGGTCGTGCCGGGATGCGTCCTGCCGGTGGAAGAGGCGGAAGCAAAGGAGAATTGCAGGGGGACTTCTTCCAGAAACCGGGTCAAGAAGCTTGCGATCACCGGATCCTTGATCTCGCTCATGAAGGGGTTGAAACTGCGGGTAAGGTCGACCACCAGCTCGAATTTTTTGCCGGCGGCGATATCCAGGATGTTCCGGACCTTCTTGAAATCTCCCGCCTTCCAACGGGCAAAAAAGTTGAGGGTGTCAGCTACCTCCGGAGGAGAGGGCACCTTCTCCGTGAACCGTATCCCGACCAGGCCGGCACGGTTTATCCAGTGCTGGGAAAGGATCTCCTCGGGAAAGGGAATGAACATCCCGGACGCGCTGAAGGTCTCATCAAACTCCTTTTTCAGCGCCCTTACCGTGTTGCGGTCCCGGATCACGGTGAAGCTTTCCAGGTTGGAGGTGAAGCCCCTCTCCGTCCAGTTGAGGGAGCCGGTTATGGCAACGCTACTACCGAAGATTATGTTCTTCTCATGCTGGGTGGCGCCGGAGTAGAGGCGGATCGCCTGCTCTTTGTCTTCTCGGGCGAACAGACCATGCATTTTGACCAGGTTTTCATACTGAGAACTGCGATGTCCGGCTTCCCTGCGATCAAGCAGGACCTTGATCTGGGCCCCGCGCCGCATGCTGGCCAGGACCGCAGCGGCCAGGACCGTACTGGTAAAAGAGAACATGGAGATCAAAATATATTCTTTTTCCGCCAGGATGTGCAGAAGAGGGATCTTCACGGTCTCGACCAGGTTGCTCTTGCTGATGTCCTTAAGGATCTTGCTGCGCTGGGCCTCAGAAACATATCTGGCGATATGGTCGACATAGCTCGGAGGCAGAAAATCCAAAAGATTATTGCGGTTCGCGAAACCAAGCGTGTCACGAAGCTTGGCTTTGTCCGCAGAGGGTGCCCTGCCATTCCGGATATCTTCCAGGGTCACGCCCAGGATATGCTGAATGTCGCTGCGGGCGGTCTTTAAGACTTCCAGGACTTCCGCCCGTTTTTCCAAAAGGACGTTCTTTACCTTGTCCGCATGCATGCATGGCTTCAGAAGATAACGGATGCTGTCGGCATCGCCAAAGTGAGGAGCGATGTCTTTGGTGATGGAGGGTGGAAGGAAAGGGTAGATGTCTCCCAGTTTGTCGGTGTTAAAGACCTTTTCCATCTTTATGACGGTGGTGGCCAGCAGGCGCAGTATTTTTTGCAGGCATTTCACTTCCTGCTGCAGGATAATGCTGTCGAACTCGCCGGTGACGAGGCGGGATTTTACTTCCTCGGGATGGTCTTTGGAGAGGATGTTTAGGACAGTTTCCAGGTCTCCTTGCACAGTGTCCTTTACTGCTTCATGCGGGATGCCGTAGGTGAGGGTTCGGATATTTCGGCGCAGGTTGGGGGCGGTGCTGTAGAATTCCGGTTCATGGTAGATGCTGAAATGAGGGTTCTGCTCGATCCTGATGTCGTCCGGGGAATACTCGGTTATGACCAGCAGGTCATGGTAGAGCTTCCTGCCCGTGTAGAGGGGGCGACTCTTTTCCACCAGGTCTTGCAACTCAGCCTGGATCTCCTTCTTGTCCACGGTAAGGTTCACCATGGTTTCCCGGGCGCGGTGTTTGTCCAGATCCAGCAGGACGTTTTTTGATCCGACGCTCAAAGGGAATTTTCCCGAGAGGGTCTGTTCCAGCGCAACCCGGGCTTTATTCTGAAGTGGGCCGTTGATCTCAGTCAGGAACAACACTTCGTGGAGGGGCAGGGGGATGGTGGCGGGAAAAGTGACCCGGTGCCGGGAAAGTTGCTGGATTGCCTTTCTCTGGCAGGGCCAGCTTCTCAGGTTGATATTAAAGGTAGAAACTTTGCCTACCGCCATAGACTATGCTCCTCATCTATTTATCGGATAGTTTTTGGCGGAATTTCAAATAAAATTGAAGATTTTGGAGGTCAGAAAGAGCATGTTTTTAGTGTATTATTGGTAAATAAATGCGGTTATACTTTGAAGCTCAAAACGATCATTTCTCCGACCGGGATTATTCCACCAGAAAAGGCCTCGATACCGGGGTTATCTTTCAGGATTTTCTTGACGTCGACATCGAATTTGGCGGCGATATTGTTGGTGGTTTCTCCATCTCCCCTCACTTGATAGAAGTGGAGCGGAACATTTCCTTTAATAAAAGAACTCGAAGGCGCAAAAGACATGTGTTGTTTCCCTCCATATATTTAATCGTGGTCTGAAGGGCAAAACTTGCATATAAAATGTTAAAATATCACTAAGATGAAGATAATGGTTTTTACCATAATGCTGATTCTATTGACAGGGCCGATCAGCGCTCTGCCTATAAAGACCTATTTGCCTGTTCCTTTCCTCTGCCAGGCGCCCTATGCGAACTGGAGCCAACCCTGGCAGGATGGGTGTGAGGAGGCTTGTATTATTATGGCGGTGAAGTACGTGAACGGGGATTTGGTGACTAGGAAATTGGGGAATTTGGAAATACTTGACATGGTTGACTTTCAGGTCAAGAATTATGGGGGACACCACGACCTGAATGCGGAGCAGATCGCCAAACTCATCCGGGATTATTATAAATATGATCAAGTCAGAATCCGCTATGATATTGAGATCCAGGATATCAAGGAAGAGCTTGCCAAAGGCAATGTAGTTATCGCCCCCATGGCGGGAAGGATGCTGGGAAATCCTTACTACACTCCGCCCGGGCCGGTCTATCACAACATGCTCTTCAAGGGATATGATGACCGCAGCGGAGAATTCATTACCAATGATTGCGGCACCAAGCGGGGCAGGAATTACCGCTATAAATATGAGGTCGCTTATAATGCGATCCATGATTGGACGGGGGACAAGAAGATGATCGCGCAGGGCGAAAAAGCGATAGTTGTGGTAAAATCTAAATAAGTGGGCCTGTAGCTCAACCGGATAGAGCGTCTGCCTCCGGAGCAGAAGGTTGTGGGTTCGACTCCCGTCAGGCCCTTTCCTAAAAAACATGTACGCGTTAGGATTGTTGGCGTTATTGTTGTTCGTGCTTGGATTTGGCTTCTCGCATTTTGTGGAGAAGTTCGATCTGAAGGCGCTCAAGTCCTTCCCGATCTGGTTCCTGGGAAAAGTCATCCGCTTTGCCAATCCGAACCGGCCGTTCATTTTCATCTTTCTGTTCATCTTCCTTTTCAACTCGATCGCGATCTGCCTCTACATGCTTTCCGGGCTGCTGGTGGTGTTCCCGGTCCTGATCGCTTTCCTGACCGGGACCAATATCGGGATCATTATTCTTCATCCGCTCCCTGAGGAAGTGAAGGATGTGAACATATATCGTCCCAGGGAGGCTATTTCTTTCGGCCCATTTTTGGCTCTTCTTACCGCACTGGTGCCCCTGCTGGAGCTTTTCGCTTTTTGCGCGGCGATCGCCATGGGGCTGGAAATGGCCTCCGAGATATTTCTGGGGTGCTCCAGCATCGATTGCGGAGGATATGTCCGGCTAGCGGTTGCCCTGGCCGTTCCAAGATTAAAAACGTATCTCATGCTTTGCGTGCCGCCGCTGTTTATTTCGGCTTTGGCGGAAGCCAGGGTGATTAAGGAGTTTAAGTGAACTTTATTAAATTCTTAGGAACAGCTGGCGCGAGGATCGTGGTCGCCAAGCAGCTGCGGGCCTCCGGCGGGATGTGGCTGTCCCTGGACGACACCAATATCCTGATCGATCCCGGGCCGGGTTGCTTGGTGAGGTGTGTTTCTTCCCGCCCGCGTTTGGACCCAACCCAACTGGACGGGATCGTCCTCTCTCATAAGCATCTGGACCATTCTGCGGATATCAATGTGATGATGGAAGCCATGACGGTTGGGGGACACAACAAGAAAGGGATGGTTCTGGTTCCTCGGGATGCGGTATCGGGAAAAGATCCCGTAATCTATAAATATATACGCCCCTATGTCAAAAAGATCGAGATCTTAAAGGAAAGGAGAAAATATAAGATCGGCAACGTCGCGATCCAGGCGCCGGTCAAGCATATCCATGGGGTAGAAACCTATGGATTGATCTTCAAGGGCAAGAAACACACCATTTCATACGTTGCGGACACCAAGTTCTTTCCCGAGCTCCCAAAGAAGTATAAGGGCGATATCCTCATCGTTAATGTTCTAAGGCCCCAGCCCTGTCCTTTTGACCACCTCTGTATTGAGGACGTAAAAAAAATCGTAAAGGTAATCAAGCCCAAGACCACGATCCTTACCCATTTTGGGATGTGGATGATCAGGGCCGAGCCCTGGGAACTGGCGGACCAATTAAGCAAGGAACTGAAAACCAAAGTCATTGCCGCAAGGGACGGCATGACCTTTGAATTGAGGTGATCGATATGGAATGTAAGGTCGATAAAAACATGAAGATCTGCAACTGCACCTTTTCCTGTGACAAAAAAGGCAAGTGCTGCGATTGCATCGCCTATCATCGGAGATTGGGGGAACTTCCCGCCTGCTATTTCCCGGAGGATATTGAGAGGACCGGGGAGCGCTCGGTCGAGGATTACCTGAGGTGCCGGTCATGAAAATAATACCCCTGGCATTCGATTCCCTCGGCACCCGCAGCATGGCGACCTATGTGGAAACCCATGATGTTAAGGTCCTGATCGATCCCGGGGTGGCGCTGGCCCCCAACCGGAACGGCAGGCCTCCGCATCCGACCGAAGTCAAGCTCATGATGGAAGAATGGAAGAAGATCAAATCCTATGCGCATAAAGCGGATGTTATGATCGTGACCCATTATCATTACGATCACCATAATCCCGAGGAACCCGAGATCTATAAGGGGAAAACGGTTTATTTAAAGCATCCCCTGCAGAAGATCAATGCCAGCCAGAAAAAGCGGTCAAGCTATTTTATAAAGAAGCTTGGGCAGCTTCCCAAAACCATTGAATATTCAGACGGCCGTACTTTCAAGTTCGGCAAAACCACGGTTAAATTTTCTCCTGCGGTTCCCCATGGCTGGGATGAAAAGCTGGGCTGCGTGACCGAGGTCCTGATCGATGATGGGAAGACCAAATTCATCCACACTTCGGACGTGGAAGGCGCGACGGTAGGAAAGCAGCAGGCCTTTATCATCCAGAATGATCCGGATATTTGTCTCATCGATGGTCCCATGACCTATATCTTCGGTATGCATACCAAAGCTCTGACCAAGATCATCCAGGAAACCAAGCATCTGAAGACCCTGATCGTTGATCACCATTATCTGAGGGATCTCAAGTGGAGAGATAAACTGGAAAAGGTGTATGAAGCCGCGGCCAAAAGGAAGGTCAAGCTGGTCTGTGTTGCGGAGTTTTTGGGTAAAAAGGAGAACCTGCTTGAGCCCATCCGCAAAGAACTCTTCGAAAAGCATCCCGCCAAGGTGAAAGAGCCGATCTATTTACCCTGGTTGGTGAAATGATTCCTCTTGTCTAACCCCTAGAAATCTTATATAATTACCAAATCGTCTAAAATGAGAAAAAATGTCAACCAACTGAGAATATTGCTGCTCCTGGCCATCGTTGGCTTTTCGCTCTATGTGGTCTATAAACTTCCCATCACCCTTGGTTTAGACCTTCAGGGGGGCACGCGACTGGTTCTGGAAGGCCAGCCCACGGAAAAGGTTCCTCTTTCCGACGATGCTATGGCAGGAGCCGTAGCCGTCATCCGCAACCGCATCGATGCCCTGGGAGTGACCGAGCCCATTATCCAAAGGAAGGGAAAAGACCAGATCGTGGTTGAGCTTCCCGGCGTAAAAGACCCGGAACGCGCGATTTCCATCATTGGAGACACCGCGCTGCTGGAATTCGTGGAGGCGGAATGGGCGCCGGCGGACGAGTCAAAATTGACCCCGGAAAGGGTCAAGGAGTTCTATGGGGAAGAAGCATACCTGGAAAAACATCAGATCATCAAGAACGAGCAGGTCGTGTCGGAAAAACCGATCATATTAAAAAAGGTGGTGCTGACCGGAGCATTGCTCAAGGGCGCCTGGCCCGGGGTGGATGAGTACGGGAATCCCGTGGTTGACCTCGAATTCAACCCTGAGGGTGGGAAGATCTTCGCGGAGGTCACGGGGCGTTCGGTGGGCAGGCCCATCGCAATCCTGCTGGATAAAACCATCATCTCAGCGCCCAATGTCCGCGAGCCGATCCCTTCCGGCAAGGCACAGATCTCGGGCGATTTCTCGATCGAGGAAGTGCAGGACCTGGTAATCAAGCTCAAGGCCGGAGCGCTTCCGATCCCGGTTAAACCGGTCGAAACCCGGATCGTCGGCCCGACCCTGGGAAAAGACTCGATCGAAAAAAGCAAGATTGCGGGAATTATCGGATTTGCTATTATTGTAGCTTTCATGGTCCTTTATTACCGCCTGCCGGGGTTCCTGGCGGACGTTGCGCTCGGGATCTATCTCACCATCGTGCTGGGGGTACTTTCCCTGATCCATGCCACACTCACTCTTCCAGGTATTGCCGGTCTCCTGCTTTCCATCGGCATGGCGGTGGACGCCAATATCATAATCTTTGAAAGACTGAAGGAGGAACTCCGTCTCAATAAGACCATCAAGCTTTCCATCATCACCAGTTTTGAGCGGGCGTTCTGGGCGATCCTGGATTCCAACGTGACCACCATTATCGCGGCGGCGACCCTTTTCTTTGTGGGAACAGGGACGATCAAGGGATTCGCGGTCACGCTTTCGGTAGGTATCGCGGCTTCAATGTTTACCGCGATTGTCATTACCCGGATGCTTCTGAACATGATGGTAGACGGCAAGGTGCTTTCCGGAAGCGAAAGCAAGCTGGTGTATAAATAATGCTGGATTTCATCGGGAAAAGAAGATATTGGTTCACCCTTTCCGCGCTGCTCGTGCTGCTCTCAATAGGGGTGCTGGTCTATAATGGCATCGTGCACGGCAAGGTCATGAACTTTGGCATTGATTTTACCGGCGGGACCATGATCAGTCTCAGGTTTCCCCGACCGGCCTCGATCGAGGACGTGAGAGAAGTGCTTGCCAAATACGGTCTGGAGAAGAGCATCATCCAGCGATCCGGGGAGAGGGATATCTATATCCGCACCGGAGAGCTGGAACGGGATACGCGCGTTAAGATCGTTGAGGACCTGCGCGATCAATACGGGGATATTGAGCTTTTGGAGGCGGATACGATCGGCCCCGTGATCGGAAAAGAGCTTACCACCCAGGCGATCTGGGCCCTGCTTCTGGCTTCGCTGGGCATCATACTTTATGTTTCCTTCCGCTTTGAGTTCAAATACGCGGTGGCGGCGCTGCTTGCACTTTATCATGATGCCCTCATCACCACTGGCGTGATCGCTCTGCTCTGGAGGAATATCGAGACGCCGTTTGTGGCGGCGATCCTGACCATCATGGGGTATTCCATCAACGATTCGATCGTTATCTTTGACCGCATCCGGGAGAACATCAAGCGGCTTCACGGCAAGAAAAAGAGCTTTAATGAGATCGTGAACGTGAGCATCAACGAAACCCTGGCGCGGTCCATCAATACTGTACTTACCACCGTGATCATTGTGCTCTGTGTCCTGTTCTTCGGGGGCGAGACCCTTAAGGATTTTGCGCTTGTCCTTCTTATAGGCTTTGTTGTTGGCGCATATTCCTCGATTTTCCTCGCGAGCCCGATCGTGGCGGCGTGGGAAGGCAAAGGATCTCGCAAGAAATAGGCTGAATGAAATACTTATTGCTCGGAATTATCCAGGGACTTACTGAATTTCTTCCGGTATCATCCTCTGGCCATCTGGTTATTTTTCAATCCTTGTTCAATCTTCCCCACAGCATCGCCTTTGACGTGGTGGTGCATCTGGCGACCGGCCTGGCGGTCATCGTTTATTTTTGGAAGGATATCCTCGACCTGTTTACCTCTAAACGCAGAATGCTTTGGCTGATAATCGTTGGAACGTTCTTTACCGGAATTCTGGGGATTGGCTTTAAGGATTTCTTTGAGAGTCTGTTCGGCTCTGTTTTTGCGGTCGGATGGTTTCTTCTACTCACTGGTTTGATTATTGTCCTGGCGGAATGGATAGGTAAGGGGAATAGGAGATTGGGGGATATGGGGATTTGGGACGCGGTCCTGATCGGCTTGGCTCAGGGCTGCGCGATCGCGCCCGGCCTTTCCCGCTCGGGAACGACCATATCCGCTTCGCTGGCCCGGGGGCTGGACCGAACATTGGCCGCGCGATTTTCCTTTTTGCTGTCAATCCCGGCGATCCTGGGCGCCGGCCTGGTTCAATCCAAAGAGATCATTAAGGCGGGCACGATTGGAATCGGTCCCTGGCCTTTGGTTCTGGGGTTTATCGCCGCGTTTATTTCAGGATGGATAGCTATAAAGATGTTCATGAATATCATTCAACGAATGAGCATCCGGGGATTTGCGTATTACTGTTTTGCGGTCGGTTCCCTGGTATTGCTCTTCTCAATTCTTTGGATTTGATGTATATTATCCCTGATGATCCTGGATGATATCATTTTCAATAAGCGCCAGGAAGTGACCTCCCTCAAGGTGCGTTTCAGCGGCAAGGACTCCAAAAAGCTGACCCGGGGGATTCCCAGGCCGCGGAATTTCCTCAAAGCCTTCAAAAAATCCAAATTTTCCCTCATCGCCGAGCTCAAGAAGGCTTCGCCTTCGGCCGGCGTTATCCGCCAGGATTTTGAGCCCATCACCCTGGCCAAGGCCTATGAAGAAAGCGGGGCCGCGGCGCTTTCGGTCCTGACGGATGAGAAATTCTTTCAGGGAAAGCTTGAGAATCTGAAATTTGCCAAGGAATCCACCACTATTCCGGTCCTGCGCAAGGATTTTATCATTGATGAATCCCAAGTGCTGGAGTCCCGCCTTGCGGGCGCGGACGCCTTGCTCCTGATTGCTCGAGTGCTTGAAGATTCTGAACTGGCCCGGCTGCTTGAGCTGACCGAAGCAATGGGAATGCAGGCGCTGGTCGAGGTCCACAACGCCGAGGAGGTCGAGAGGGTCCTCAAGACCACCGCCAGGATCATCGGGATCAATAACCGCGATCTTGATACTTTTCAGGTCGATCTTCGGAACGCCGTGAATCTCGTCAAAAAGTTTCCGGAATTAAAGGGGCGAATTGTCATTGCCGAAAGCGGCATAGAGACCCATGAAGACATTGAAATCCTGAAGAAGGCCGGGGTGGACGGGGTCTTGATCGGGGAAACTTTGTTGCGGAGCAATAATATTCCAGACAAAATAAGAGAGCTGATGGGATGAGCCTGTGTTCAAAATCCTTAATTCTGGTTCTGTTGCTGTTCCTTTCAGGTGGCGCCTATGCCATGGGGGAGGCTCCGCCGGTGACGGAAGAAGCCGTGACCCTTTCGATTGAATATGTGCGTGACTTCGGCCTGCCGGGTTCCGGTGACCGCCAGTTCTATTATCCTCGTGATGTGGATGTGGGGATCATGGGGGACCTGGAGACCGGCCTGGGAAACATATTTGTGGCGGACACGGGCAACAACCGGGTGCAGCGCCTGGAGGAGGACGGTGGATTCGTCTACCAGTTCGGCGGTTTCGGGACCGAAGCCGGCAAGTTCAACACCCCGCAGGGCATAGCAGTGGATTTTAACTTCCGCATCTATGTTTCAGAGAAGGACAATGACCGCGTCCAGCTCTTCGATATCCGGGGAAATTACCTGAGCGAGGTGGCGACCGGTGAGATCGGGTTCCGGGAGCTGAACGACCCGGCGGGATTGGAGGTGGATTCGCTGGGCAACCTTTATATCGCCGATTCCGGCAATGACCGGATCCTGAAATTCAGCGACAGCGGAGGGTTCTTGGCGGTGGTGGGCGGGTTCGGGTACGGGATGGGGTTCTTTGACGCCCCGGCAGATGTGGCGGTTGACCGGGACCGCTATATGTATGTGGCGGACACCAATAACCACCGCATCCAGAAGCTGGATATCGACGGAAGACCGGTGCTGGTCTTCGGTAAAATGGGGAACGGTCCGGGCGAGTTTTACCTGCCGCAGGGGATCGCGGTGGATGACAAGTTCGTTTATGTTTCAGATACCGGCAATGACCGGCTGCAGATTTTCAGCAAGAAGGGAAAATTTATCCTTGCCTTCGGCATCAAGGGCTACGGCGAAGGCGAATTCAATGGTCCGGTGGGCATTGCCATTGGTAAAAAGGGCCAGATCTATGTTGCCGACACCGGGAACAACCGCCTGGTGGAGTTGAGAAGCACCTATTGATCGTGGTATAATCCTCTCTTGTTTTCCCGTTAGAAAGGAGAAGTTGACATGGAAATCCTGATCCTGGTTCTTGGATCGCTTGGCCTCCTCTACGCCTTTTTTATCTTCTGGAGGGTCCTCCGGATCAAGGTCCAGTCGGAGCGCATGCAGGAAATTGCTGCCGCCATCCACGAGGGAGCCATGACCTATCTTAAGCGCCAATACTTAAGCATTGCGGTTTTCATGGCGATAGTTTTCATTGCGATCCTGGCCTTTATCGGGCTGCCGGTAGCGCTTGCCTACATCTGCGGCGGAGTATTTTCCATGCTGGCGGGATATATCGGCATGAGCGCGGCTACCCGAGCCAATGTGAGGACTGCCAGCGCGGCTGCGGTTTTCGATCAGGGAAAATCCCTGGGGACTGCTTTCAAGGGCGGGGCGGTGATGGGGATGTCGGTCGCCAGCTTGGGAATAATCGGTTTGGGCCTGATCTGGATCTTCATCCCGGACCTCAGGACCAAGGCGCTGGTGGTTTCCGGTTTCTCCATGGGCGCGTCTTCCATCGCCCTTTTTGCCAGGGTCGGCGGGGGCATTTACACCAAATCCGCGGATGTCGGCGCGGACCTTGTTGGTAAAGTCGAGGCCGGGATTCCCGAGGACGATCCCCGCAATCCGGCTGTTATCGCGGACAACGTCGGCGACAATGTGGGGGATGTAGCCGGCATGGGAGCGGACTTATTCGAATCCTATGTTGGTTCGGTGGTGGCAACTATCGCGCTGGGGGTTTTGATGACCTCCTCCCCTTTTAACTGGATGATCCTCCCCCTGGTCCTGATCGTGGCCGGCATTGTCGCTTCTTTTATCGGAACCCTTTTCATCGATCTGGTCCAGAACATCGATCCGGCGGCGGCTTTGCGCTACGCCACCTATGTGGCGGGCGCGATATTTATCGGGGCGTCTTACGTGATCATAAACCAGCTTCTCCCGCAGAACACGGGAGTGTTCTGGGCGGTCCTCTCCGGCATACTGGTGGGGGTAGCGATCGGTTTGTTTTCCGAGCGCTATACCTCCGGCAAAACGGTGGAAGGATTGGCGCGGGCCTGCGAGACCGGACCGGCAACGAATATTATCAGCGGGATCGCGATCGGCATGAAGAGCACGGCGCTGCCAATGCTTTCGATCTGCGCGGCGCTCCTGATCTCGTATGGGTTCGCGGAGCTTTACGGGGTGGCGATCTCGGCGGTGGGGATGCTGGGCACCATCGGGATCATCATGTCGGTTGACGCTTATGGCCCGATCGCGGACAACGCCGGCGGCATCGTCACCATGTCAAATCAGCCCCCGGAAGCCAGGAAGATAACCGATAAGCTTGATTCGCTCGGCAACACCACCGCGGCGATCGGAAAGGGTTTTGCCATCGGATCCGCGGCTCTGACCGCACTGGCCCTTTTTGCCGCCTACACCCAGACGGTGGGGGTCACCAGCATCGATCTGTTGAACATTTCGGTCGTGGTTGGGTTTTTCATTGGGGCGCTCATGCCCTTCCTTTTCTCGGCGCTGACCATGCAGGCGGTGGGGCGCGCGGCCCATGCCATGGTGGAGGAGGTCCGGCGCCAGTTCAGGGAGATAACGGGATTGATGGAGGGGCAGGCCAGACCGGATATCTCGCGCTGTGTCGATATCTCGACCAGGTCCGCCCTTAAAGAGATGATCATCCCGGGGGCAATGGCAGTGGTGGTCCCTATTCTCATCGGACTTTTCCTGGGTCCCACGGCGCTAGGCGGCTTCCTGGCGGGGGCGCTGGCGACCGGGGTCCTGCTAGCTATCATGATGGCCAACAGCGGCGGCGCCTGGGACAACGCCAAGAAATTGATCGAAGATGGGTTTTTGGGGGGGAAGGGAACCCCCATACATGCGGCAGCTGTGGTCGGAGATACCGTGGGTGATCCGTTCAAGGATACTTCAGGTCCTTCAATCAACATTTTACTGAAGCTCATGTCGATCGTGGCCCTGGTTTTTGGTCCGGTCATCGCCGGATTCCATACCGCGATAATATCCCTGTTCAGATAAGGGACTAAAGAAATGATCGATCATTACTCATTTGGATCCATAACTATTGACGGAAAGAGTTACGAACATGATGTGATCATTTCTTCTTCCGGCGTGAGATCCTGGTGGCGCGCAACTTCGCACAATGTGAGCATCAATGACCTGGATCCCATCCTCGAGGAAAAGCCCAAAATGGTAATTTTTGGGACGGGGGCGAGCGGAATAATGAGTGTCCCCTCTGAGAGCTCGGATTACCTTGGAAAACAGGGGATCAAGGTCTTGATCAAGAAAACCGCCGATGCGGTTAAGGAATATAATCTACGTCAGAGCGACACCGGGACAGTGGGTGCTTTTCACCTCACCTGTTAGCCCATAATGACTTCCACGTGGTGTTCTTTGCCGCCGGTCTTATCCGGTGGAATAAGGTTTCCGTTTATCCGCTTATTATCTAGGGTTACTGATTTTACCCCCTTGGAAACACCTTCCGGATTCCTAACAGTTATATAATAGGTTGAACCGCGGAAGACCCTCTTTACCTGGAAACCCTTCCAGGCCTTGGGAACACAGGGATCGATCAGCAGTCCATTGTAGTCCGGCCGGATCCCTAGGATCCACTGAGAGACCGCGATGAAATTCCAGCAGGCCGAACCGGTGAGCCAGGAGTTCTTGCCTTCTCCAAAATCCTTGTGGTGTTTTCCCGCGATCATCTGGCAGTAAACATAGGGTTCGGTCTTGTAAATTTCCGCGATCTCATTGTGGGCCGCGGGCTGGACCGCCTTGTAATACTCATAAGCGTAGTCGCCGCGGCCGATGATACACTCCGCGATCATGGCCCAGGGGTTGGGGTGGCAGAAGATTGCTCCGTTCTCTTTTAATCCCGGCGGATAGACGCAGATCGAGCCGTATTTGGCGATGAACTTGGAATAGGGCGGGGTCATGAGCATGACGCCATATTTAGTCCAGAGGTGCTTGCGCACCGAGTCCATGCATTTTAGGGCCTGCTCTTTTTCCGCGGCGCCGGAAAGCACACCCCAGGCCTGGGTCTCAAGATAGATCTGGCCTTCCTTGTTCTTGCTTGAGCCCAGCGGCTCCTCATCCTCGTCAAAAGCGCGGATATACCAGGTCCCATCCCAGGCGACCTTATTTATTTTCTTGGTCATTTCTTCGGCGATGTCATTGTATTTCTTAATGTCTTCCTTTTTGCCGATGAGCTCCGCCATCTTGGCCATCTCGCGGGCGCCGTAGACCACCATCTGGGCGATCATTACGGATTCCGCCTTTTCCTTGTCCTGGGTCAGGTTGAGGCAGTCGTTCCAGTCGGCAAAATAGATCTTGGGCAAGCCGTGCGGCCCCAGGTGGGTGACGGAGAAATTTATGGCGCGGGCAAGGTGTTCGTAAATCGTTCCCTTTTCCCCCGCCACAAAGGGGACCTGCTGTTCCAGAAAACGGATATCGCCGGTCTCTTTTACATAGGAGGGAACGGAAACCGTCAGCCAGAGGTGGTCGTCGCCGTAGCCGGAGCCGTTGCCTTTCTTGGTCAGCGGAGAATACTGGTGGTAGGCGGATCCGTCCTCGAACTGGTTGGAGGCCAGGTCTATGATCCGTTCTTTTACCTTTTCCGGGATCATGTGCACAAAGCCCAGGGTGTCCTGATTGGAATCCCTAAAACCCATGCCCCGGCCGATGCCGGATTCATAGTAAGAAGCAGAGCGGGACCAGTTAAAGGTGGTGCGGCACTGGTACTGGTTCCAGGTGTTGACCATGAGATCCAGCTCGGGGTCTTCGGAGTGCACGGAGAACTTATTCAGGTTTTCCTCCCAGTAATTCTTTATCTTTTCCAGCTCTTTCTCGACGGTTTTGGGATCCTCGAATTTCTTGAGCTTGAGAGGCGGTTCTTTGATGTCCTCGGTAAAGCCGAGCACAAAGACAAAGGTCTTGGTCTCGCCCGCCTTGAGCTTGAAATTGAACATCTGGGATCCGACCGGGGACCACCCCACCGCCAGGGAATTGTTCATTTTGCCTTCCACCACCGCGCGGGGAGCGGACCAGTCGCCGTAAACACCCATAAAATCCTTGCGTTGGGTGTCAAAGCCTTTGGCGATGGCGTTGGCGCAGCTGAAATACCCGACCAGGTTCTGTTCCACCCGGTAGCGGGAAAGATGATAGATGATATTCTCATCGACCCTGGTCTCGCCGATGTTGAGGTTGTACTGGTAATCGGTCATATCGTTTAAGGCGTCCCAGAGGCAAAACTCGACGAAAGAAAAGAGGGAGAGGTCGCGGGATTTAACGCCCATGGCGCCCTTCTTGGGTTCGAACTTCACTTCCAGCATCCAGACTTCCAGGTTCTCTCCCAGGGGCACAAAATAGGTCGCCTTGGTGATGATCCCCGAATATTCAGAGGAGATGGTGGTATAGCCCAGGCCGTGGCGGCATTCGTATTTGTGCTCGTTCAAGTCCTTTAAGACCGGCTGCCAGGATGCCGACCAGAAATCCCCGTTCTTATTGTCACGCAGGTATAAATATCTTCCGCCGCGGTCCATGGGAACGTTATTGTAGCGGTAGCGCAGGAGCCGGCGCTCGCGGGGGTCCTTGTAAAAACTGTAGCCGCCGGCAGTGTTGCTCATGAGGGCGCAGTACTGTTCCGCCCCGAGATAATTGATCCAGGGGAGGGGAGTGTCCGGGCGGGTTATCACATACTCCTTTTTGTCTTTGTCAAAGTGGCCGTATTTCATTCTATATTCCTCCTGACGATCTTCAACCATTTCTTACTTCCATTTCTGATTTCCATAAACATGCAAAAATTAGCATAAATCGCTATGCCTTTTCCGATTTTTTTGGCGATAATTTGCGGTCTTTTCGGCTTCCCCTTGAGGCCATCCATGAATCCTCGGCGCGTTGGCTCCGTGTATTCGTAAACCACTCCCACGAGATCTTCCAGGAGTGGATTGGGATAAAGATGCCCGTTTTCGTCTTTTAGACCAAAGCGCGCTTCTGTAATTAGTGTTCCGCCGCCGCTTATCCACGTTTTTAAATTTTTATACTGCTTTTCCGAAAGTAAATAGGGATTGGGCATCAAGATCGTTCCATGGGTAAGATTTCCGGAATTCAGATCCCTTTCAAAGATGAAATCCACCGGTTTTCCCCTTTGATAGGCGGCCAGGTGCGCTCCGGAGAGAGAATGCATGCTGTGCATCAGCCCGATGTCGGTCCGGACCGGCTCCCACTGGCCGGCCACCCCGCGCGGCGGACCCTGTTCTTGATAGGACTGCACTTCACTCGCATGGAGATATGCGATGGCGGTCTTGTTGCGGGTTACGGGTTGCGGGTTGCGAGTTGGGAGTTCTTTTGCCAGCTTTTTGATGACTTCCAGTCTTTTGGTTAGTGAGCCGTCTGCTTTGAGGATCCCGAAGCCGCCGGTTTCCGCGCCGAACAGGGGCGGAAGCCAGTTGTGGTAAAGGACGGCCTGTGCCCCGTGCTTTAAGGCGAGCTCGGTCCAGGCCTTGATCTCCGGACCTTTTACGTATTTGGCCGCGCCCCAACGCACGTTCTGCCCGCCCTGGAGCTCGGTAATGTGAAACTCCGCCTTGGTCCCCCGGGTGAAGCTTCGCCACAGGTCCAGGATGAAGGCCAGGTCCCTTTGGGTCATTCTGCCTCCCTTGGGATAAATGTCCAGGCCGTACCAGTCCAGCTTCGCCGGGATGAGGCTGTGATCGGGGACGCGCGTGCAGATCCCAACGAAGCCGTTGGTCCCCAGCTTATGTTTGGGGTCGATCTTCCTGACGATTTCTGCGAGATGGTTCACCCAATCCCGGATGATATCGGTCTTGAACCTGAACCAGTCCAGAAAGATGTGGGGAGAGACCGCTTCCCAGATGCCGGCCTTGGGGGTCTGGATATCTTCAAAGGACGAGAAAGTGGTCGTCCAGAACCGTGTTCCCCAGGTTTCATTCAGCTTTTTTATGGTACCGTATCTTTTCTTGGCCCAGGCGATAAAGGCACGGCGTGAGTCCTGGCAGTGGCAGTAATCATTGGAGGTGGTGTGGTCCAGGGGCGGATAGACCGGCTCGTTGTCCACCTGCCACAGCAAAAGGGCCGGGTGCTTAAAGTAGCGGGTCACGAGCTTCTTCGTCAGCCGCTCTGCCAGTCTTTTGTAGTGAGGGTTGTCCTTGCAGATGTTGGGGCGGGGGCCGTATTCCGGATAAAGTGTTCCGTCTTGCGCCACCGGACGGCTGTTGGGATATTTTCGAAAGAACCAGGTCGGAACCTGAGAGGTGGGGATCCCGAGCAAAACCTTTAGACCGTGCTTGGCGCAGAGATCCATGGCGTGGTCGAGTTCGGAAAAACTGAACTTCCCTTCCTTGGGTTCGATCCAATCCCAGGCCATTTCCCCAAAGCGGACGATGTTCAGGCCCGCTTTCTTGATCTCTTTGAAAGTCCTGTCCCAGGAATCCTTGGGCCACTGGTCGGGATAATAGGTTACGCCGAAGGGGATCATTTCTTTAAGATCGCCTTTACCTTGTGGACTTTTCCGTCTCCGTGAGGCTTGATCAGGTTCCCCTCGATCTTTTCTCCGTCGACCGTGACTTCGACCGGACCATGTTCGACCCCATCCGGGTTCTCGATTTCGATCTCGTAAGTGGCGCCGCGGAAGGGTCGCGTGATCCTGCATTTCTTCCAGTGGGAGGGGATGGTGGGCATGATGCGCAGGCCTTCCCAGTCCCGGGCTGCCCCCATGACCCACTCGGTTGCCACCAGAAAGGTCCAGCCCGCGGTTCCCGTAAGCCAGGTATAGGCCCCTTCGCCGTAGGCGTAGGGATGTTCCGGCCCGATCAGATATTCCGCGTAGACATAGGGCTCAACTTTATAGAGATAGGCATCCTTCTGCTTGTTGGGCATGATCTTGCACATTTCTTCATAGGCCTTGTTCCCTTTGCCGATCTTGCAGAGCGCGGCCAACATAAAGGTTTGCGCGTGGCAGAAGACCGCTGCGTTCTCTTTGGTACCTTTGGAGAACATGGCGATCCTGCCCAATCCCGGATCGAACCTGGTATAAGCCGGGGCAAGGAGGGCATAACCATGACGGCCGCCCAGCTGTTTATCGGTCGCCGAAAGCATCATATTCAGGTGCCCTGCCGGGACGATCCCCGCCAGGATGGCCCAGGACTGGGAATTAAGGAAGATCTTTCCTTCATTGTTGGCGGAAGAGCCAAAGGGAACAAGGTCGTCATTATAGCCGGCAACATAGTATTTTCCCCGGTCATCCCAGCCGTCCTTGTTTATGCGCGAGCTCATGACCTCGGCTTTCTTAAGCAGGTCGGTTGCCGTGTCATTTTTTCCGATCTGCTCGGCCATCTCGGAAAGGAGCTTGAGGGACCGGACCAGCGCCATCCCGAGCCACACCGATTCACCGATCTGTCTGCGGCCGGCCATGTCCAGGGCGTCGTTCCAGTCCGCCTCTCCCACGCGCGGAATGCCGTGAACGCTGGTATCGTTGTAAGTAAAATTGATTTGCGCCAGGAGGTGATCAAAAAGGGTGCTGGCGCCGTCCTCGACCGGGGGCTGGTCCCACTTGATGATCTCGGTCCCGCCTTTTCCCCACTTGTCCTTGAGCCAGGAAACATTCCGATTGAGGATCTCCTTGTCCCCGGTCTCCTTGACGTAGGATGCGACAGTTGAAGTGAGCCAGGTGGGATGATCTTTAAAGGGCCGGTTGGGAAATGGTCCGTAGGTATCGGACCAGCCCGGGGCCACGGTCCCGTCCCGGCGGGTGAGGCTGGCGATCTTCATGATCTTGTTAAAGGCGTGTTCCTTATCGATGGCCAAGATCGCTTCCGCGTCCTGGCAGGAATCCCGGTAGCCGCGGCCGCCCTGTCCTTCATGGTAGAAAGAGGGAGACCGGCTCCACAGATTGCAGATGTAGAGCTGGTACTTGACCCAGATGTTGATCATATTGTCCCAGTCCGGGTCCGGGGTCTCTACCCTGATGTTATCATCGATGCGGGAGCGCCAGAGCTTCTTGACTTCTTCCAGCTCCTTTTCAGCGGTTTTGACGTCCTGGTATTTCTTTGAGATCTTGGCCGCGTCCGCTTCACCCAGGGTCTGTCCCAGGACAAAGACCAGGGTCTTTTCCTGACCGGGTTTCAAGTTGATCTTGTGCTGGAGGACGCCGACCCCTTCTTCTCCGTCGCAGAGCGAATTCTGGCAGATCCCCTTGAGGGCTCCCAGCGGATTTTCCTCGGTATTGTTGCTTCCGAGGAAAGCCGCTTTGCGGCAGTCCCAGCCGACGGGCGTTTCCGAAGTGGAGAAGAAGCCTACCGATGGATTTTCCTGGATGTTGAATTCAACATAGTAGGCGGTCTTATGGGCGATAATGGCGTTGAGCTTTTTGTCATAAGCGATCCGGTTCCAGAGCAGAGAGATGTTGTAGAAATTTATGTAGTCGGTCGAGCCCAGCCACCATTCCATGTAGCCGAAGATCGAGAGGGTGCGGGGTTCGGGGGAGGTGTTGCGGACCTTGACCAGCCAGATCTCGCAGGGTTCCTGGCGCGGGACAAAATAGGTCACTTCGCTTTCGATCCCGGCTCTTGTCTGCTTGATCGTCTGGTATCCCAATCCCACACGGCATTCATAAGAGTCATATTTGGCGCGGATGGGCGCCCAGGAGGCGCTCCAGCCCTCATGGCTCTCATGATCATGGATAAAGACATATTTTCCGGGTTTGTCTTTGTAGAGATTGGGACCTAGAAACCAGGTGAGCCGGTCGGTCCGGCTGTCTTTGTAAAAACTGTAGCCGGATGCGGTGGCGGAGATCACGCAGCCGTAGATCTCATTCGTTAGAAAATTGCCCCAGGGCCGCGGCGTGGCCGGGTTGGTGATGATGTATTCGTATCCGTCTTTACTAAAATGGCCGTAGCTCATACAAAGGGATTATTTTACTCTACCGTGACGGATTTTGCAAGGTTGCGGGGCTGGTCCACGTGGCATCCGCGCTTGACCGCGATGTAGTAGGCGAGAAGCTGGAGCGGAACTACCGCCAGGATGGGCGAGAGCGCTTCCGAGGTCTTGGGGATGGAAACGATCTCATCCGCTTTTTCGGAGGTGAGCTGATCGCCTTCGGAGGCGACCGCGATCACGACCCCGCCCCGCGCCTTGACCTCTTCGATATTGCCCAGGATCTTGTCGTAGCGCCTCCCGGCCAGGGCCAGCACCACCACCGGCATGTTGTGGTCGATGAGCGCGATGGGGCCGTGTTTCATCTCCGCCGCGGGATAACCCTCGGCGTGGATATAGGAAACTTCCTTCAGTTTAAGCGCGCCTTCCAGCGCGATGGGAAAGCCCTTTCCCCGGCCCAGATAGAGGGCGTTGTTGGCCTTGTGGAACTTTTCCGCGAGCTTTTCGATCTCCCCTTCGCGGCAAAGGGCTTCCTCCACCTTGCCCGGGATCTCGATCAGGTCGTTGATGAGCTTGACCGACTCGCCTTCGCTGATTATGCCCTTCCGCTTGCCGAAAAGAATGGCCAGGAGATAGATCACGGTGAGCTGGGTGGTAAAGGCCTTGGTCGAGGCCACCCCGATCTCCGGGCCGGCGTTGGTGTAGACCACGCCGTGGGATTCGCGGGCAATACTGGAACCGACCACGTTGCAGATGGAGATTACCTTGGCGTCCTGCGCCTTGGCCTCCCATACCGCTCCCAGGGTGTCGGCGGTCTCGCCCGACTGGGTGATGGCGATGACCAGGGTGTTATCGTCAATGATGGGATGCCGGTAGCGGAATTCCGCCGCGTATTCCACCTCGGTGGGGATCTTCGCGAACTGCTCGAAGAGGTATTCGCCCACCAGGGCGGCGTGCCAGGAAGTGCCGCAGGCGGTGAAGACCACGCGGTTGACCTTGCGGATCTCTTCGTCGGAAAGATTGAGCTCGTCAAAGTGGATCTTGTGGTTTTCCGCCTCGATCCGCCCTTCGATGGTCTTGCGGATGGCGTTGGGCTGCTCATGGATCTCCTTGAGCATGAAGTGGGAATAGCCCTCTTTTTCTGCGGATTCGGGGTCCCAAGAGATGAGCTCGGAGTCCTTGCTCACCGATCTCCCTTCCAGGTCATAGACCCTCAGTTCATCCTTTGTGACCTCGCCCACCTCGCCATTCTCCAGCTTGATGATCTGGCTGGTATATTTGAGCATGGCGGGGATGTCGGAGGAAATATAGCATTCTTTCTCGCCGAAACCGACAATGAGCGGGCTGCCGTGGCGGGCGATGATGATCTTGTCCGGTTCGTGCTCGGAGATGACGGCCAGGGCGTAGGAGCCCCTCACTTTTTTGAGCGCCAGCGCCACGGAGCTGAGGAGGCTTCCGTCAAAGTGTTCCTCGATAAGATGAGCGACGACTTCGGTGTCGGTGGCGGAGGAGAACTTGTGGCCGTTGTCGGCCAGTTCGCGCCTGAGCTCCAGGTAATTCTCGATGATCCCGTTGTGGACGACCACGATCTTTCCGGTGCAGTCCTGATGGGGATGGGAGTTGATATGGGAGGGGCGGCCGTGGGTCGCCCAGCGGGTGTGGCCGATGCCGACCTCGCCGCCGATGGGCTTTTGCTTCAGCATTTCTTCCAGGTCGGAGATCTTGCCCACGCATTTTGAAACAAAGACCTTGTCCTTGTTTAAGGTGGCTATCCCGGCCGAATCATAGCCGCGGTACTCAAGCTTTTTGAGCCCTTCCAGGATGAAGGGGGTCGCTTCCTTATCGCCGATATAGCCGAATATGCCGCACATTATTGATTAAGCACGACCTCCACTTCTTTCTTGGCGAGCTTGAGCTGTTCCCGGATCTCTTCCGGGTCATAGTCATCAGAAGAGGTCACATAATCCCACATTATCCCGAACCTACGAGTTAAAATCGGCTCCAGAAGGCCCCACTGCGGGATGGGAGGGTAGGTCCGGCCGTAATTTACCGCATCCTTGAAGACCTTGCGGTACGGGTCGTCGGAAAAGAAGGGATCAGCAAAGGCATCCTGCCGCGCGGGCAGAAAGCCGGAGACCTTGGCGTATTCGATCTGGGCTTTTGGGGAAGTCAGGTATTTTATGACCTTAAACGCCCCGCTCTTGTTCTTGGACTGCTTGAAGATCGCCAGGGTGGAGCCGCCGACAAAAGTGAAGTGGCCCCGTGGTCCTTGTGGATATCCGGTCACGGCAAAATTGCGCGAAGTGGTGGAGCCCTGCGCCCCTCCCTCGGCGGCCGGCCGGGTCAGGGTCTTGACCTCGTAGGGTCCGTCAAAATACATGGCGCAGGCGCCGTCATTGAAATTTCCCGAAACCTGGGCGGTGTTAAGTTCAAGATACTCGATAGGGACAAGTTCATCTCGGACCAAACTGATGTAGAAGGAGATTCCCTGGAACACCTCTTCACTGTCCAGGAGGCAGGTCTTGCGGTCGGCAGAGAGGAAGTCCCCGCCCGCCATCCAGATCCAGGGAGCCAGCGAGTGGATCACGTTCCAGTCGTTCTTGCCGGATATTCCCAGCGGTGCGACAGGCTGGTCCTCGATGACGACATCGGCAGTGTAGATCTTTTTGAGGGCGGCCTTAAAGGAGGTCCAGTTGCCCAGGGCCCAGGGGGATACGCCGGCTTTCCTGAGCACGTCGGTGCGGTAAAAAAGGGCGCGGGCGTCCACGATCCAGGGGATCGCCGTGATTTTCCCGGAGTTCTCGATACCGGTCGTTTTCCAGGCCACGGGGACAAAGGTCTTTTCCCCTCCCAGCTCCGCCACGGCTTCGAGGGAGAGCTCTTCCAGGGCTCCCATGCCGGAGATTGCCGAGACCCAGGTGGACCCGATCTGGACCACGTCCGGAACGTCTCCTGAGGTGGCGGCAGTGGTGATCTTGCTCCAGGCTGCTCCCCAGTCAACCGAGGTGATCTTGACCTTGATGCCGGTCTCATCCTCAAAGGGTTTGAGCAACCGTTCTAAGTCCGCCACCGGCTCCAGGGAGTTGGGCATGACCCACATCTCGACCACTTTCCCTTCGGTTTTCTTGCCCGGCGTACAGCCTATGCTGGAAAGCAGGAGAGAAGAGAGCAGGATAGCAGAAAGCAGGAATATTATTCTATTTCTCACAAATAGAACTCCTTTCTTGTCCCGAGTCGAACCAGAGCCGAGGGACGTTTTTGCCGATTAGACAAAGAAATATTATAGCATACTTGAGGAAAAAAGAAAAGGGGAATGTTCGCTTTTGGGGTGGTTTACTTTATTGCTGAGCTTGGATCTCGGCCTCAAAGACCGCTTTGATCTTGGTATAGATCTTGGAATAGAAGGTCATGAGCTCAGCTGAGTCTTTAGATGCGAGGGAGGGGAAGAGGTTTTTATCCTTCAGAACCGCCAGTATGGCGCGAATTACCGCCTTTCGGTGTTCAGGTTTGAAATACTCCTGGAAAAGCTCCGGATTATCCAGCGCAAAATTAATGAGGCCGTTCATGGCCATGATCCTGGAATCCGCTGTCTTTTTGTCTTCCTTGGCGGAAGCGGCGTCTGCCGAGATAACTTCCCGCATTTCTTCGCGCAGGGATTCACAGTATTTCTGAAATTCCGTTGATACGGCCTTAGCCGATTTTCCGGAAGCCTCCTTGATCTTTTTCTCCAGCAGTTCGCGGACTTCTTTGAATAATGGATCGGTCAGCTTGTCCAGGACCTTCCTGGCGGTTTCGACATTTTCGGCATGGACATGAATGTTATGCACGAACCAGTAGAGCTTCCTTTCCAAAAATTTCTTTACGGAATCATCCTTGATCTTCAGGGTATGCTTCAGGATCATGTCAAGATTGGAGAGCAGGGATGAGATCATCTGGTCGTTATCCTTTAATTCCTCGATCTCCTCAAGCTTTGCGGTGACGATCCGGTGGGGCTTGAGCCAGGCGAATTTCGCTTCCTGCTTCTGCATGATCTTCTCCATGCTCTCCCCGTCGAATTCCACCGGAGAAAGGGAAGCGTCCAGGTTTTTTGCCATCTTCTGATAGTCATAGTAAAGTTGTTTGAGCTCATGGTATTCTTTCTCGATCTTCTCAACCTCCGCCAGAGTGGTCCCGGAGCCGGGAGAAACATAGAATATCTTTTTGCCGAGCTCGCGGAAAGCGTGGTTGAGGTTGAACATGAGCTCGAATTTGAGATCAGCAATGTTCTTCCCCTTTATGATCGCCAGAACGGCTTCCTTTTTATTTTCCAGAAGATAGAGGACAAGCTCGATCGCTCCGGGATGGTTCTCTTCCTTCAGGAAACGCGAAAGCTCCTCATCTTTCTGCATCAGTTCCAGGAGCTCGTCGATCGCTGGATGGAGGGATTTGTCCGATATCTTTTCTTTGAGCCCTTTGGCCAGAAGCTGAGCCGGCTCTTCAACTGAAGGCTCATGGATAGGCTTGGGGGACACCGGAACCAGGGGGACGAGCGGCAAGGGTTCTTCCCCCGCTTCGGGGCTTCCAGGCAGCTTTCTTTCCCTCTGCATGATCTCAATAAAGGCATTCACGAATTGCTTGGCGTTCTGGATGGTCTTTTTAACGTCTGCCATATTCTTGCAGCCCTGGATCTCCTGCTTGAATTTCTTGAAGCGGAGGTCGGAAGCCTGGAGGATCAAGGATTCAAGCTTTTGGATGTTTTCGATGAGTTGGACCCAGACCACATCCTCTTTGGGTTCGAATTTATACTCTTTCGCTTTTTCTTTTCCGCGGAAGAGATTCAAGAGGTCGACGGTCATGGTCTTGACTTCATAGCGGACCTGGTTGGGGTCAGTGGTGGGGGCGGCAGCGCGCTCAATGATATCTGAAAACCTTTCCTTGACCTTCTTTTCGGCTTTTTCCTGGATCTCATCCAGTTTTTTTAAAAGCGCGGCCTTATAGGTGTCGATCTTGTCCGGGGAGACGGGAGATGGGGTGGTGGCCGCAAGGTTTATGCTGCCAATAATGCTGCTCATGCGGCTCTCCTTTACATGTTCTTATCGAGAGCCTCGATTTCTTTAAGGGTCGCGTCCTCGGATTTCTTTGTCTCTTTAGCTGGTTCAACCTTGGTCGGCGCGGGTTTAGCCGGTCTTTTGGGGGTCTTTACCGGCTTTTCCTCTTCCTTTTTTAGCGGTACTTTCTTTTCCTTTTTAACCGGCGCCGGCTCCGGGTAAATGATCTCCTCGGGAGCTTTGCCGGTGACGACCTTGCCCAGCTTGAACTCGATGCCGCCGAAGAAGTATGGTTCCTTGGCAGTGGGATACTTGGTTAGTCCGCAGCCAAGCTTTAGGGTTATTCCGCTCAGCCTTCCGCCAGCCCATTCCTCGGGCATTGTCCAGTTAACTTCGGTGAAGAGGGGCCGGTTGTCCCCGTAATAGGGATTGATGTTCCATTGGCTCCCGCCTTTAAAAATAAAGGTTCCGGCTTCAGGAGAAGTTACCCCCACGCCCCAGAAAGCCTCGGAAATCGTGGGCCACCCTTTTATATAGGTTTCCTTGTAGCCCCCCTTGATGAAGGGTTTATACTTTTTTAGGTTGTTAAATGCCAACTTGGCTTCGGCCTCCCAGCCGGTCATTCCTTCACGGGAACTGGAAGAGAACCCGGGCATGATCTCGGGGACTTCGTGTGTTCCCCACGGCGTCCCGGCAACCCTTAAGGTAAGATCGGGGATCGCCCAATGATCACTCAGTTTGGTGAAGGGCAGGGTGCCTTCTACGCCGACCTTTATGGCATGGTCCGATCCCTTGAAGGGAAAACCCACGGTCTCTTTGTCCCAGTCGAAGAAGCTGTTATGGGATTCAACGAAGAGTTTGGCCATGAACTTGAACTTATTGGCCCAGTCCGCTTGGTGGCTGACCGCTATTCCGCCTACCGCCTCGTGGTTCATTCCGCTGAAGAACCATTTGTTGGGATATCCCATATCCGCATACTTGAATCCATAGTTGGCGTATGCTTCAGGTGAAGCCCAGGGTGTCTTGAGCTTGAGTTTGGCGCCCACCGCGGCTTCCAGCATCAGGCTTTCCTTGTTTTGAAGGAAATGCGTATACTTGAACTTGGCGGGAGTGTTCAGCTCGATCAGGTCATTCTTGACCAGGGCCCCTTCTTTTTCGGTGCCGAGGATGGTAGGGTTGATCTCTACCCCAGCCGTAATGTTCGGGTCGGTCTCGGCGGCAGCGCGGTTCTGATAGGGCAGGTCGGTGAGTTTCTTGCCGCTTATGAAGCCCCTCCCTCCCAAATAGACGGGAACCTCAAGCTTTAGCTTCTTCTGCAGCCAGAAGGCCGCTTTCTCCATGGTGGTGGAAGGCTTGGGCTTGGAAGTAAGAGGTGCTGTCTTTACCTTTTTCTTAATTTCTCCCCCGGCGTTAACCAGGCAGTCCTCGTCATCGCCATCTATTTTTCCATCCTTATCATTGTCGATCTTGTCTTTGCAGCCGGGCTGATTTAGGTCCACTTTCGGCGCGATCTCGCCTTTGCCTCCGGGCTTGCAGTCCGGATCAGCCGCATCGATTTTTCCGTCCTTGTCGTTGTCGATGCCGTCATTGCAGAAAGGAGGGAGATCTGTTTTTGCGGCAACTTCGATCTTTCCTTTTGCCTCCAGCCATCCCGCCTTGGTTGAAACCGTGAAGTCTCTGAGCCCAAGCGCGGTATCGTTGGCAACGGTGATGAGCACTTCAATCTCCTTGTTATTTGCGCGGACTACCTTGACCTGGATCTTTTCGCCCATATCGACTTTGGGGTCTTTGGGCAGGTTCACGCCGGTGATAACGACTTTTGCGTTGGTTGCACCCTGGTTGACCTCGGCTGGCGTGACCGAGCTGACCTTGGGGCAGAAGGATTCTGCGGAGTCGAGCTTGCAATAGGTGGTCACCAGATCATCGCCGCTTTCCGGCAGCGTCATCCGGTTGCGAAGCGTAAAATAAACATTCTTTGCGTTCGTATCCAGTTTGGCGGTAAGCCCTTTCTGGATCTTCTGCATATCCGCTTTGGGAGTGATCAGGGCGGTTTCAATTTTTTTGCTTACCCCCAGAGTGGTAAGTTTGAAGTAGTTGGATACGAAGCGGGCGACTTCGTAGCCGGCTACGAACTTTCCGGCTTTGTTGGTGTATCCTGCGATGTCATCGATAACGAGCAGATCGATAATGGTCTGCTTATGCGGGCTGTTGGGAAGGGATTTGATGGCTGCCACCAGGTCTTCCTTGCTTTCCGGCTTGGTGAGTGTCTCCCGGCTGTTCTCATATGTCGTTTTTTCAGCCGCGCTCAGTTTTTTCAGGAGTTTCTTCTGGATCTGCTGAATGTCGGCCTTGGGCGTTGTCAGCGCATTTTCGGTCGCCGGACTGACCCCGAGGGTCTTGAGGTCAAAGAGCTTTTTGGTAAAACTGGCGGGCTCGTATCCCGGAACATATGATTTGGGGTCGTTGGGGTCTTTGAGATAGCCAGCAACATCATCGATGGCCAGCAGGTCCTTGACCGCCTGCTTGTGGACCGAGTTATTTTGTACTGCTTGCATGTTTATGCCTGGAGTGTCACTCATGGTCATCTCCTTCTCCTTTTTAGATTTTTATCTGCACTTTCCTGCCGCTCTCATTGCGGGTTGCAATGCGGGCGGATAAGCGTCTTTACATTTAGGCAGCTTGGGCGTCGGCTTCCATCCCCTCTTTTTCTTTATCTCCACCGTGCCGAGCTCCAGCTCGAACTTGGCGGGTTTTTCACAGGCAAGTTTTATGGTATAAAAGCCCTTCTCGGATATGGAAAAGGTGCCTCCTGCGGAAACCTGCAACAGGATTGGTTCAATCACCGTTTCTTTGGCGCCGGCTTCAACCGGTGTTTCCACCTTAACACTCTTAGCGGGCGGGACCTTGGTGATTTTGGCCGCCGCGCTCTCCGCGCTTCCGACGTTTATCTTGCAGTTGTCGGGAAGGGGGGCGTCTATGTTGCCGGCGTAGAAGATCCCTGCCGTGGGAATAGAAAAGGAAGATTTTTCCCAGGCTTTGAGCGCGAGAGGGTTGTAGAGATTAAGATAAGATTCCAGGGTGGCCGGTTTGCAGGGGCCTCCGCCGCTGCCCTTGATTTTAAGGAGCGCCGGGTCCTTAAGGATGTTGATCACAGCTTCTTTTGTTATCTTAAGGTCGATTTGGCTTGGGGTCTTGTAGCCGTAGAGGCGGGTCTTGCAGCCAAAATAGTGAAAGGGCCCCCAGCTCTTTAAGATCGAGGCCTTTTGGTCCTGAAGATTTTCGGAAATTCTACTGCCGAGCCTTTCCAAAACGTATTTCTTCTGGCCGTCATTTAAGGCCTCAAATTTCTCTTTTAATCCGGGTATTTCAAAGACGATCTTGGCGAGGTTAACCCAGAGAGAATCGGCTCCGGCCCGCTCTTTTCCCACCACGCTTAAGTAGGTGTCGCTTTCAGTGGTGCAGATATCGACGCCGCTTTTCTCCATGGCGTGCTCAAGACTGGTCCCGCTTATTTTAATGGTATTGGCGGCTTTGGTCTCGCTGCCGCTACAGCCAACCACACCCACCTTGGATGGACCTCCGAACATTACAGTTGTTAACCAATCGCTCATAGTATTTCCCTCCTATATATTATCGTCAACTTTTGCCTAAAATTTCACTTTATTCCAATCTTTTTTCAGGCCTTCTTCCACCTTATTATCGTACGCATTTCCGGGAAATTTCACTTTTTCCTAAGATTCCCTTACCCTATTTTTTTGCTGGCCCGAAGGGCGAGCGCAAGGGCCCCCTTGAAGTCTGCATAGCCCTGATATCTCTGCTCCGGCTTGGCGGCCATGGCCTTGGAAACCACCGACCAGAGATGGTTGGAAACATTCTCGGGCTGGTTTGCCAGTACCCGGTCAAGCAGGGCGGCTGGATTCTTGAGGAATTCAAAGTAATCCTCCGGAGAGGTTATGTCGTAGGGCTCCTTTCCGGCCAGCAGCGAGTAGAGGATGGTCCCCAGGGAGTAGATGTCCGCCCGCTGGTCAACGTGCTTGGCCCCGCCCGGGAAAACCTCCGGGGCGGCCCGGG